>RRZU011197991.1_pt1 | contig 18120 bp, 14 predicted proteins | sample 2165561 | NCBI WGS metagenome assembly RRZU01 (sample SAMN10456909, study PRJNA506462) | wastewater metagenome | isolation source: wastewater sludge | place: USA: Moscow, Idaho | reverse complement strand
GGCCCAGGCATCGAAACCGTCTTTGGCCAGGAGTTCATTGAGCCGGGTGTAAAAGGGATGCCCCTTGCCCTTGGGAAGTTGCGAGTGGTTGACCCACATTGTCTGCTGCCTGGGTGCGCGCTTGCCCATTGCCATGCTGTATGACTCCTTGCGGTTAAATGGTATATTCAGAGTACCGCGCCTGGAAATCAGGGCAATGGGTTTTGATGAGCTTCGGTGTTTTTCAACGGGCTGCTAAAAACGTTATCAATTTGCGCCGATGTCATGATGAACGGTTGCCCGTATATCTCATCCAATCGCGGACCTAATTCTGCCTCGCTGATACTGGTGTCCGTGATAATTTGGGTCAAAGCCTTTCTCAAGGCACTGTCAGTTATCTTCAACTCGTCAAAGACAGCTTCGCGTGAACCCTGTGCTCGCAGGTTAAAACCGACGCCAATGGTCGGTATTTTGTTACTATCCCAATAAGGAATTTCTTTGTCGCCTTCCACTTGGCCGACATAGTTGCGCAATTGGCGATAAAATTCTGCTATGTCTGTAATCGGATTATTCACGACAATGGCCATGGTTACTTTCTCCTATGACATCATTTTAATTTGATTTATTTTTTTTCAACAGGGTCGAATTCGCATTGATTGCTTACCCAATATTGCTGTTCTTTTTGCTTTGTTACAGACAAAAAATATAACTCTCTGTCAAATGTAACGATCAACCAACCGGGTAGAGTGTATCCTGTAGTGTATTTTTTGACAAAGTATGGCCTGTTCTTGTAAAGTAACAGAATCATTGGTTTAGATATTGAGTTCACCGCTCCTGGTATCATCGCCAATTGCCTATTAGGAGTATTCATTATCCGAAAATGTGCATAACCGATGTCGTCCCAAAATGACCCTTTTGACCTCCCTTGCACCACATCCATGCATGCTCGCTGATTGCGGGTGTAGGCCAGAAGGGCGATCTCCTCACCTCCTTCGACAGGTGTGATCTTTGCCGTTTGCATTGCTGGAACAATTGTATTGTTTTGAATTTCTTCAATGAATTTTTTCCGCCATGCTTCTTCATCTGGATTCTCACTTCGAAAATCTTCATCTGAGCCTAAATGGGAAAACTGCTCCGCTTGGTAGGCCCATTTGAGATGTTGCATTACATCCAACTTTCTCCAGATTGGCCGATGAAAACCAGGAGGCACCACCACTTGACAGGATGGCAATTTCGTTAGTGTATTTAAGTGGTTGAGATAGGTTTCGCAGACTGCATACCCTTTACCTGACTGTTCCCCACAATTATGAGGGTCCTGGACGTCAACACAATATCCATACAGCCGTTTCTTCCTGGAAATACTTCTTGACATAAAACGATTTCCCTTCTTTTCCGCATCCGCTTCAGATTGCTCTAACTCTTGCAAACGCACCCAGTAGGCCCTCCTCACGCAAGCGACGTCAGCACATCGATTCCGCTTCTGCAACCATGTATTCTGTGCTTGGCGCAACACATCAGATTCCTGACGAATAGAAGATATTCGCCTGTAAACATTGGTTATTTTATCGTCTAATTTTGACAAATCCGCATCGGCACAAATCATCTTTTCGACCCTGTTGTTGACCTTACCGCAGTCAAAACTCACGGCATGTACCTTTTCAGCAGCCAAGAGTATCGAAAGCAAGACCAGTAGGGACGCACCCCATTTCGCTAGAGAACATATTAGAGTAACAAGAAACGAAACCAGTCGGAGTAAAGGAAAAAATCGCATATCCTTTCTTGGAAACAGGTATAGTTTGGTTTTGTGATACCTCTTGTACGCCATGGCGCAAAGGATCTCCGGAGCCCCATCTCCGAGGCTTGCAAGATTGTCGCTGGCAGCGGTCAGGGTCGCTTCCATGGTTGTGGCGTCGCCGCTGCCGCCAGCATGGATCTCGGCGGCCAGAAGAGCACCTGAAGAGAGATCAATAGCATGTTCGGACTTGTAGGCGAGATGGGTGGAGTCGACACCAGGGACGTAGGCCAAAATCAACCCTTGTCGGTGGACGATGGCCAGGATGCGTTGAAATGCGGCGCGATAAACGTCCAGGCTCAGGCGCTGCCGCCAGATGGTGAGGCTGGAATGATCAGGCGTGGGCTCGTGAAGAGCAATGCCAAGAAAGGCTCGCAACGAAAGCCGATCCTGACAGTTCCAGGCGATGGCCCAGGCATCGAAACCGTCTTTGGCCAGGAGTTCATTGAGCCGGGTGTAAAAGGGATGCCCCTTGCCCTTGGGAAGTTGCGAGTGGTTGACCCACATTGTCTGCTGCCTGGGTGTGCGCTTGCCCATTGCCATACGGTATAACTCCTTGCGGTTAAATGGTATATTCAGGGTACCGCGCCTGGAAATCAGGGCAATGGGTTTTGATGAGCTTCGGTGTTTTTCAACGGGCTGCTGGGGTGACATATCTGGTACATTCGACTCTTTGACTAATACCCATGGGGCATTCAGCGGAAAAAAAGAGTAGTTTTTTCCGCTTGCTTTTCCCATATATTCTGGCATAACAAAAGCTGTTTTCCTGGAAAAATTCAAATTCACTTTTGCTTAATCAACAAATTGGAAGCCACTCTAAACAGTATTCTGCGACAACTGCCCAGTGTGCAACGCTGCGTATCCCATTTGCTCTCCGTGCCTGAATATGCCAATATTCCAGAATCACGACTTGTTCATCTCTCCCGCCGTTTTCTTGACACATTGCGACAGACTATCCTTGCCAGGGACAAAACAGAGCAAAAAGCACTAACGCCGGAGGATATTTTTGCCGATCTGAGCCAGCATGTCTGTCTGGCGCTCAAGCCCAGTTTACAACGAGTTATCAATGGCACTGGTATTATTTTGCACACCAACTTAGGCAGATCACTTCTTTCCATGGAGAGTGCAAACAGCCTGGTGCAGGCAGCATCCTTCCCGAGCAACCTGGAACTTGATCTGGAATCCGGAAAACGAGGTTTACGTTATAGCCATGTGGAGTCGCTGATCTGTGAACTGACCGGCGCAGAAGCCGCTATGGTGGTCAACAACAACGCGGCCGCTGTCCTCCTGGCGCTTGAAACGCTGGCAAAGGGTAAGGAGGTGGTGGTCTCCAGAGGGCAGCTGGTGGAGATAGGTGGTGCCTTCCGCATTCCCGATGTCATGACCAGAAGTGGCGCCCATCTTGTGGAAGTGGGCACAACTAACAGAACCCACTTAGCAGACTATGAAAATGCCTTAAGTGCAAATACAGGTCTCCTGTTGCGGGTACATTGCAGCAACTACCGCATCATAGGTTTTTCCGAAGAGGTGCCAGCCCATGAACTGGTGCAGATCGGCCACAGAGAAGATATCCCTGTGATGGAAGATTTAGGTTCGGGCTGTCTTATTGATTTAAGACAGTTTGGCCTGGAGCACGAACCTACGGTTCAAGAATGCCTGGCAGCTGGAGTGGACCTCGTCACCTTCAGTGGCGACAAGCTCCTAGGAGGCCCCCAGGCAGGTATTTTGGCTGGAAAAAAAGACTTAATTCAAAAAATTCAAAAAAATCCACTCAATAGGGCTTTGCGCATTGACAAACTCACCCTGGTGGCTCTGGAGTCAACCTTGCGCCAGTACCTAACCAGTGAAGATGCTGTGAAAAATATTCCAACTCTGCGTATGATTGCGGAGACAGAAGCATCTCTTCGTAAACGATGTAATGAATTTATAGAGATGTCAGCTGAGGAATTGTCCTATTTGTGTGTACTCAAGGACCAGCGGCTCACTTCACAGGTAGGCGGAGGCTCATTGCCAGCCCAGGATCTTGCCAGCTGGGGCATATGTGTCATACCTCACCAGATGAAAAGCCACCAGCTTGAACGCAGGCTGCGCAAAACAGCCGTTGCCGTAATAGGAAGACTTGAACAGGGCCATTTTCTCCTTGATATGCGCACCATCTCCACAGTTGACTACTGGCCACTGTTGAGAAGCCTGCGCCAGGCCCTGCAAGCATAGGCCATGGTAGAGATTCCTGCATTAGCTCAGAGACTTGAATTGCAAGATTTCGTCCTCTTACAAGGCCCCTTCCTTGAGGCATTGGCAAGCTTTTTTCCTGCACAAATTACTATGGAACTGACCATTTGTTCCTCTGCTACTTTAACAAAAACAGCCACCGCAGAGGATACCGCAGCAAACAAAGCAGTTACTTCATCGACAATACCCCTTGACCTGCCCCTTTTTGCAAAGGATGGGAAAACGATTATCCTTACACTGCATGCAGAGGACCCAGCCCTTTTGCAACACCTAAATAGGAAATGGTTGCTTTCGCAACGGGATGACCTTGTCAAACAGCTGGAAATCATTCGCCTTGCTTATCTTGATACTACTTCAGGCTGCTACAACCTCAGTGCACTTCTTAACGTCATGCAAAGAGGCCCGCGGAACGAGAACTCGTCATTTCTCCTTTTACAGATCGATTGGCAAAAAAGGCAATTTTCTGAAAACCTGCAACGATGTGCGGAGGCGGGTACTCTCTTGCATTCAACAATGGATGCTGCGTTCTTCCACTGCGGTTTTGGCCTTTTTGCGGCAATGAAAAGTGAAACCTCCCTGCACAGCGTGCGTAAATCCGCCCGGCTTCTCCAACTTTACCTGCGACAGGAGGGGTACACTAAGGCACAAGTTGTTTTATTTGATGCTGAAGAGGCTGCCATCATACTCTCACAAAACGGGGTGAATGGTTTTGATGAGGCCTTAGATGCTGTCAATAGACGAGGTGCCTTTGGGCTAGTTTATGCCTCGGTTGCCAGGGAAAGAAGGGCAACGAGTTTTCGCCTAAAAAATAATAGCGTCTTCCATCAGCTCAAAAAGGCCTGGCGTGGGCTGACCTGCTTCACCTTGGTCATCTTCACCACAGCCCAGAATGAATGCAGCACTTTATTAAAGCAATTCCAATCAGTTATCTTAGCAGCAGGTGGAGAGCTCATCCTGGCAGAACCAGAGAAAGTGCTAATTTTTTTTGCCAATAAAAGGCCGGAAGAGCTGAGGACGCAGATCGCAGAGATCCATAAACTCTTGCAAGAGATACTGGCAAACACTGATGTTGCGGCGGGAACTGCAGGTTGGCCACACCTTGATTGTCCCAAAAAAGAAATCCCCTCCAACTGTCTAAAAGCACTATTACATGCCTCTCTACTGGGATCTGGTCATAATGTTTCATTTGATCAACTGAGTTGCAATGTCAGTGGAGATTATTTTTTTGAACAAGGTGATTACCAAACAGCCATTCGAGAGTACCGCCGTGGACTGAAACTTGCCCCTGATGATGTAAATCTCCTCAACAGTCTAGGTGCCACTCTGGCAAGATTTAGCCGGGAAGTGCAGGCCATTGCCTGCTTTCGCCAGGTGCTCGCGCATGAACCTGATGACCACATGGCCCTGGCAAATTTGGGATACATCTTGTTAAATCGTGGGAAATCTCACGAGGGCATGCAATTTCTTGAACGAGCATACGCTGTTTTTCCTGCCGACTTGCCCATGCCACGGGAGCTCCTGCAATCACTGGCGAGCCTTTATATAGAAAAAAATAGTTACGATAAAGCCTTGCTGGTACTCAACAAATGGCAAGAACTTGCAAAAAGTGAAGAATCCTATCTCTATCATAGACTGATGGGGCTAGCATTGGCTGGCACAGGAAAAATGGACAAGGCCATCCATTCCTTAGAATTAGCCGTGCGCTTATTTCCGCACGATGCCCTTTCCATGGCAGAGCTGGGCTTACTCTATCTCAAACGTGGAGAAACAGCTGAGCTAGGCCTCTCCTTTTGCCGGAAAGCTGTTGAGCTAGCCCCGCACAAGGCTGATCTCTGGTGTACCCTGGCAAAAAGTCTTTTATTTCTAGAAAATCTTGACGAGGCACTGGCAGCTGCACAACAGTGTCTTAAACTGCAACCACGTCATGCGGATGGCCTCCATCTTATGGCTCTTCTTGCCCTGAAAAAAAAGAGTACCCATGATGCGCAGTACTGGTTGAATAGAGCCGTGAAATTTCATACAATGAGTGCTGAAAACAAAAAAGAAATTGAAAAAGCACTGGCAATGTTGTCGCAAGGGGTTTCCGAAGTACCGTAACACAGAAACCTAGCGACCATTGTAAAAAAAATGGGTTGCCTCATCATGCTTTGGAAGAGGCTTCCTACCACGACACGCGAGAGAGAAACAGAGGTTAGCTATGGCGCAAATTGACGCGTTTTTTAAGCTCATGAATGATGAAGGGGCATCTGACTTGCACATGATGGCAGGCCAACAGCCTGTATTACGCATCCGTGGTGAAATGGAACGGGTCAAGTTTCGGGTTATGGATAATGATAGTTTAAGAAACATGCTCTATGAAATATGTCCGGAAGACAAGATTAAAAGCTTTGAAGAAAGCGGCGACCTGGATTTTGGCTATGAAATTCCGGGACTTGCCCGTTACCGTTGTAACTTTTTTCAACAAAAGTATGGTATCGGTGCTGTCTTTCGTGAAATTCCAAGCGATATTCTAACCTGCGAGCAACTCGGTCTTCCCAAAGTAGTGAGTCGCCTAGCAACCCTACCCAAAGGGCTTGTTCTTGTCACCGGCCCAACTGGTTCTGGTAAATCAACAACGCTTGCTGCCATTATAAATGAGTGCAATAAGCTGAGAAAACACCATATTATTACCATTGAAGACCCAATCGAGTTTGTACACAAGAGTCAAAACTGTATTATCAACCATCGTGAGGTGGGAACCCACACCAGGAGTTTCACGGCAGCCTTAAGAGGTGCCCTGCGTGAAGACCCAGATATCATCCTGGTCGGTGAAATGCGTGATCTGGAAACGATTTCACTCGCCATGGAGGCGAGTATGACCGGTCACCTTGTCTTTGGTACACTCCACACCATGAACGCCATGAAAACCGTTGACCGTATTATCGAAATCTTCCCCTCCAATCAGCAGGGACAAGTGCGTTCTACTCTGTCCGATGCACTAAAGGCAGTTGTCTCGCAAACACTTTTTAAACGTGTGGATGTCAAGGGCCGGGTAGCTGCCCTAGAGATTCTCATCTGTACACCGGCTGTCAGAAATCTTATTCGCGAATCAAAGACACATCAGATCCTTTCTTCCATGCAAACTGGAAAAAAATATGGTATGCAGACACTAGATGATGCTATATTTGAGCTTTTGGAAAAGAAACGGATAAGTGCTGAAGACGCCTACGCCAACTGCTACGAAAAAGCCAGGTTTATTAAATTTCTCCGCAAACAGCCCGCAGATTTTACGGAAATCTGACGTAACAAAGGGCTTTTGTTGCCTTATTTCAGTTTTTTCTATCCCGGCGCCCGTAGCTCAGCTGGATAGAGCATCGGACTTCGAATCCGAGTGTCGGGGGTTCGAATCCCTCCGGGCGCGCCAAGAATATCAAGGGGTTAGAGTTTAAAACAAGCTCTAACCCCTTTTTATTTTTGTTCACATTATAGGCTGCTGCCATCTTTTTCCCCGTTTAGACCCATCAGTGTCCCAGCCAGAGGCGCCTTAGTTTTTTTGTAAGCATCAGATGCATCTGCCAATATCTGACGCTTATCCCACAAAGCAGGGTACCTTATAATAGGCGATAGCTCAAAATGCCTGGTCTTAAAAAGAAAAAGCCGGTACTTTTTTTCAGCATTTCATTACTATTCTATGCCACTAGGAACATTGTGAGCTGTGAGATTTTTTTTGCCAGAAATTAGTGTTTTTTATAATGATGGCTAACGCGATATTTTTCTTATGGTGTTCAGCAGAACCAGATAATTCAGAGTTTTCGTTTAAAAAGGCCTTATCCCATTGACGACAGAAAAAATAAATCATCGCATCTTTCTTGCTGAATCACGCGAGCATTTTACCGCTGCACAACAAATTATTGCCTCATACGTCGATTTCTTGGGGATGGATTTGGCATTTCAAAACTTCGCGTACGAAATGGATAATTTTTGCACGATGTACGGTCCGCCCCTGGGCAGCATGATACTGCTTGAACTTGAGGGCAGGATTGTCGGAGCCGTTGGCTTGCGGTATTTTTCCGATGGGATCTGCGAAATGAAGAGGATGTATATAGTCCCCCAATGTCAAGGCATGGGGCTGGGCAAGGACTTGATCTCTTTTTTTATCGAGCGAGCGCGTACGCTGCAGTATAATGTCATTCGCCTTGATACTGTCCCACGACTTGATAAGGCCCTTACGCTCTACCGTAAATATGGGTTTTATCCCATAGCAGCCTATCGCTACAATCCCGACCCGGAAGCAATATTTCTGGAACTCAAAATTATGTAGTCCCTCTTTTGCAGAGCATTGGATGCGACTTTGCTCTTGCAGCTTGAACCGAAAAACAGAAAGACTGCGCTTCGGATCCTAGCCAGCCCAACTTGACTTGTGATAAACAGTTTTTATGATAGAGTGAAAAGCTGTTTCTTTATGATATCTTCTTTTCATTGTATGGCGAGTTCCATGTTTTGTCGCATGCTAGGGCACACAGAATGACTGACCTTCTCTCTACAGAAAGCTTGTTTACCTTCCCTGCTCTGGTTTTTCTCGACAAAAACCTCAATATTACAAAGTGTAACGCTGAAGCGGAAATTATTCTGGGAGGTTCCGGTAAATCCCTGCTGGGTGTAAATATCCAACACGTTGACGCCACCTTTGCACAGCAAAGTGACGTACCTAACCTGCAGCAACTCTGGCAGGATTTATTTGCTGCCCCAGTCCAAACCTATAGGCACATTAAACTGGCGTCACGTCTGCAAGAGACCTTCTCTTACACGGCCTGCCTGCTGCAAACCCGCCCCGCTGCTAACTTTGCCAGGAACACCAAAGCCGCAACAGACCAGGAAGGAGAGCCTCAAGAGTTTGTGCTTATTCTATGGCCCGGCACACCAGAGCACTTTGATAAACAAATTACTGATACTCTCTTTGAGGGGATACTGCTTCTTAATGAGGAGCTGAGGATCGTTTCCACAAATGGGGCCGGAGAAAGGATGACCGGCTGGAGAAACGAGGAACTTATTGGTAAACCAGTGCAAGAGGTTTTCCCTACTCTGTTTAGCCACGGGGCTACCCAGGAAAAAGTTAAGGACAATATAGGGGTTTGCCACACCGCAACCATTACCTTGCTCACCCAGAAAGATGGGCGCCGCATCACTCTTTCTGTGCGTTCCGCTACCCTGGAAGATGCCAAGGGTTTCGTGGTGGGCACTGTCCTTTGTTTCCAGAATTGCGCCGACTCACTGTATGTTAAACAGGTCATGTCGACGGTAGCTGATGCCATTTTTTCCGTCAATACCGAAAAAGTTATCACCTCTTTTAATCGTGCTGCAGAAAAACTGACGGGCTGGAAGACGGATGAAGTGCTGGGCCGGAAGTGTTACGACATCCTTAAATCCAGTCTCTGCAATGGCAATTGTCTTGTGCATGAAATTGCAGACCGCTCTGAAGAATTAGTGGAGCATAGTCTTTTTATAAAAAACAAAAAGAAGATCTCCATACCTGTCTTTGCCAGCTCCACCCCATTGTACGATTATTTAGGCAACATCATAGGCAGTATTAAAATATTACGTGACAGAACCACTGCCTTACGTGAGCGAATCATCCTCAATTCCATTGCGGATGGGGTTTTTACTGTAGATAAAAACTGGAAAATAACCTCCTTTAATCAGGCGGCCGAACGCATTACCGGCTGGAAGCAGGATGATGCTATTGGCAAATCCTGCGCCGATGTCTTCCACTCTTCCATCTGCGGCACCAACTGTGCCATAGCAGAAGCCTTGTACATCGGCGAACCGGCAGCCAATCGTGTTATCTCAATCCATAATCGTGATGGGAAAAAGTTGCCCATTAGCATTAGCGCATCCCCGCTCATTGACCATGACGGAGCGATCATTGGCGGGGTAGAGACATTTCGCGACTTAAGCACCATCAATGCGCTCAGGGCTCGGCTCCATCAGCAGTACAGCTTTGATGCCATTATTTCGAAATCGGCAGCAATGCAGCGGATCTTTGCCATCTTGCCCAATGTAGCCCGTAGCACCAGCACAGTGCTCATTACCGGTGAAAGCGGGACGGGCAAAGAGCTTATAGCCAGGGCCCTGCATTCTAATAGCGAGCGCAGCGGCAAGCCCTTTGTTGTGGTGAACTGTGCAGCCCTGCCGGAGACTTTGCTGGAATCAGAACTTTTTGGTTACAAGGCCGGTGCCTTTACCGATGCAAAAAAAGATAAAGTTGGTCGCTTTGCCGCAGCTGAAGGCGGCACTCTTCTGCTCGACGAGATCGGCGAGTTGCCGGGCAGTATCCAGGCAAAACTATTACGCGTTTTACAGGACAAAAAATATGAACCCCTTGGCTCCAACACGCCAATCCAAGCCAATGTACGCATTATCTCTGCCACCAATAAGGACCTCCATGCCCTGGTGCAGGCAGGCTCTTTTCGGGGTGATCTTTTCTACCGTTTAAATGTGGTCAACATCGCGTTGCCTCCACTGCGCGAGCGCAAAGAAGACATCACGCTGCTTATCGAGCATTTCATTAACAAATTCGATGCAGAACAGGGGAAAGACATTGCCGGGGTCGACAGCATGGCCCTCTCTTTATTGATGCGGTACGACTATCCAGGCAATATACGGGAACTGGAAAATATTATTGAGTTTGCCTTCATCCTCTGCGGGAGCGGCTATATTTATCCCCAGCATCTGCCTGCCCCTTTTTCCCAGCAGACAACAACCTATGCCAGTGCCAATCCAGACACCAGCCAACATGGCTTCAGTTTGGTGGACATGGAAAAACAGACAATTTTACAGAGCCTTGCTCGTAACAAAGGCAACAAAAATGCCACCAGCAGGGAACTTGGCATTTCCCGGGACACACTTCGCAGAAAAATAGCAGCCTATGCCTTGGGAAAACAAAAAGAAAAACTTGGGACAATAAAGGGTTCAAAGACAAAGAACAAAATAGGAAAGATACAGTAAATTAGTTTACTGTTTGTTTTGATATTACATAAAAAAGGAGAAACGGCTCACACCGCTTCTCCTTTTTTATCTTTAATTAAGAATTAATGGTCTTCTGAAAGATGTCCTTTAAAAAACCGCTCACCCAGTATAAACAAAATACCACAAAAGCTAAAGCCAGCGATGGTTATCAACCACTCATGTACAGTAGGTGAGTAGGGTAAGATCTCTGGTACACCTGTCAAATGCATCTCATGAAAACCAGGAATAATTTGACCAACCAAAAGCAAGTCATAGCGCATAATGAATATGCCTAAGATGCTCAGCATGGAGCCAAAAGCCATGGCGCCAATATTTTTCGCACGCACAGCAAGGATGAAAGCCAAAGGAAGGACAAGCCCAAGTCCAATCTCACCAAACCAAAATTGCGTTGCATAAGGCCCATGCAGGGCGGCCTCAATAGCTTCATATTTACCTGGAACTTTACCGGCAATTCCTGAAATCAACTTCCATGTCGTAAAGAACATAATGACAATGTATAAGAGTGCGCCCAACTTTCCCACCGACTGGAGCGAATATTGAAGCTTCTCGCTCATTTTCCAACCATTGATACGATAGCCAAGCCAGTGAAAAAAGATAATGGTAGCGCATCCGGACATCATCGCTGAAACAATGAAATAGATCGGCAAATATGGGCCATGCCAATACTCGCGCCCATTAAGAAGCCCAAAAACCGCGCCAAGATTTGAGTGGGCCGCAACACCAGCAACAACTCCCAAAAGACCACACATCCCAGCTGCTTTATGCTTACCAGCCTGGAGCAAGGAAAATTCAATGAGCATAAAGAAAAGATAAGCACCATACAATGTACCCATCCACCAGATATTTGAGGTAAAATTTGGAGAGATTACATTGTAAATCGCCATACGCCACGGATTTTCTATCTCAAAAAAGATTACCAGAAATCCAGAAACAATGGTGGCTATGGCCAAATAAACAGACCTTTTGGCAATGGGTTTGAATGCTTCATAGCCAAACACATGACCGATGGAAGAGACCAGGCAGAGCCCGGTGGAAGTTACTACGAAAAAAACATAGGCTGCTAACAGAAGACCCCAGGGAATTTCCCTTGTGACACCAAAGGTATGCTCATGGCCAACAATCATGGAATGCAGGCCAAAAGCAATGCCTACTAGCGTAATAAAAGACAAGATCCAAATTGCCTTTTTATGCGCCGCTGATGGTGTGATTACCATACCTCCGCCATGGGAAGCTACATCTGCATGTACACTCATAAGACTTATCTCCTTATTACATAGAGTTTGATTCTCAATAAAGAAAATTGCGAACTCGCCCGCTATTAGTGCAAATCACTATCTTCAAGAAGAGAATCAAGAACCGGTTTAATTTTTAAATCAAAGAGGGTGTGCAGAGATGCGCACCCAATCCACACGAGCAAAAAAAGAACCCCGTTCATACGCCTTGCCCCTTCATAAAAAGGAACGACCTCTTTTGTGTAGTCACTTAGTAACTCCACTTGAGAGCTTCCTGCAATTTTTCTAATAATTTTATTGGAAAAATAATAATTTGAGAATTGCAGCACATTTAACTACGTCCAACTTTCTGGCCATTATCGAGTACTGAACAAACTCAATTTCTTGCTTATTTTCATACCTATCTTGCCCCCATACTGTCAAGTAAGTTTATAATAATAAAGTACAAAATAATTGGAATTGCTACGAGGCAATAGATCTATTTATAACTTAAAATACAACGTGAAAATAGCTAATTAAAAATTAGCTTCCACAAATTTATATCTAACCTGCCATACTGATATAAATATTTCTTGCTCACAAATTCTGACGCAAAAAACAGCACCTCTTCCCCTTACGCCTACAATACGCATGAAAGAAGGTCTTAAGGGTAATATGCCACACACGAATTAAAACACATATAACTGATTGCACGCTATATTTTGATATAATTAGAAATAATTTCCACGTAGGATGTTCCTCAATTTTCACCAGAAACAAGGAACGCATATTGAGTCACTACATCGCAGATATGCAGCAAAATAAGCCATAAAGATAATTCTCATCAAACTAAATACAGCTATATAAACTATACACAATTGCTTACACATTTAATTTATATCAGAAGATTAACATGTTGAGATAAGCAAAACCTTAAAAGACTACGAGAACCATAATCAGGCACCCATCTTGCTTTTACTTCCTTAAATTGTTTCTTTTTTCCTGCTACGAGGTGCCAAATGGAAAGACAGCGCATTCATTCGATGAAAATGATCGGCAAAGACAAGTTATTTTTGCTGCTCAATTGTTTAAAAAGATACCGTCTAGCCCTGAACGAAGCCTTTTGGGGAAGTTGCGCTTTTATTCTTTTTCTCTTGGCTGGCCCATTTTCAACTCCAGTTGTCTTACTCGCCTTGGCTAACCTTGCCAAAGAAGCACAGCAAGCAGACTATCCAGAGCCTCAAAGCCTGCGATAACACAATACATACCAGCGAATTTAAGGAGTGAAGCGATGTCAACTGTAAAGGCAGTAAGCGCCACTATTGAAACTGATGCCGTGAACTGGACTCGGGTAAAACGGTTATCTGTCTTTTTCGGGTTTTGGTTTCTCGTTGGGGCTGTGGTCGGGCTCACAGGCTTTGTAATCGGCCACCATCATCTCTTTAACACAAGTCGTGAAATGCCTTGGGGATTGCCCATTTCTGCCTATGCCTTCTTTGCCATTACCTCCACAGGTCTTTGTCTGCTTGCGGCAATCAGCCACCTCTTTGGTGGCAATAAAATGGCCCCATTAGCGAATCGGATGGTTTGGCTTTCCCTGTTCACCATCTTCTCAGCCTTTTTTACTATTGGCATGGAGATAGAGACGCCATGGCGCATGTTGATCTACAATGTTATCTCACCCAACCTTACCTCCAATATCTGGTGGATGGGAACACTGTACGGTCTGGCTGTTGGTTTTATGCTCTTTGAATTTTGGCTTATTCTGACAAAACATTATTCCCTGGCAATTTTCTTAGGCGTACTTGGTGCGCTAGCTGAAATAGCTGCCAATACCTGCCTGGGCGGGGTTTTTGCCACCTTAGCGGCGCGTCCTTACTGGTATGGAGCACAGCTGCCTATATATTTCCTTGGCTGCGCCTTTCTTTCAGGTGCTGCCGCAACCATTTTCTTTACTCATATGGCCTATGTGTTGCGTGGAAAAAAAGTGCCAGAGCACGTTTTTGAAAGCATACAGTCGGCAGGCAAGGTTCTTCTCCTCATGCTCATTTTAATTAGCGTCTCTCTTTTCTGGAAGATGGCATCTTATTTTGTTGGCGGGACGCTAGCGGGCAGAACAGCTGCTGAAGCCCTTATTTACGGTCCACTTGCCAAACAATTCTGGATTTTTGAGGTTGGTGTCGGCTTGATGGTGCCAATATTACTTCTGATCGTCACCCGATTAAGAAGCATTTTCTTTCTCAGCACCTGTTCACTCTTTGCCCTCATCGGAATGTTTTTCGCCAGGTTGAATCAAGTCGTGGCAGGGCAAATTGTGCCAGAGATATTTGGACAGGACCAAGCCATCTCTTTCGTCACCTACACGCCTTCCATTTGGGAATGGCTTATAATAGCGGCTGCCCTGGGGCTTGCTGGCCTGGCCTTTGTCCAGGGAGAACGATACTTTGGTGCACGTTTCATGGAAATAAAGGCGCACTAAAATAAAAGTGCCTGATGAAATATCAATAAATGAAACACCTTTTCGTCTTCATGACAAAGTGAGGAAAAATGGTTGATGAAAAAAAAGCCCTTTTTACCATTGGAGTAGCTGCTGAAATGCTTGGCTTGCACGCCCGCACTTTAAGGAGCTACGAAAAAGAAGGCCTAATTAAGCCGGCAAGACGTGGGAAATGGCGTTATTATTCAAGTGATGATATCAAATGGATTGAGTGCATCCGGGAGATGATTCATGTACATGGGATTTCGATTAATGCCCTGAAGAAACTCCTTGCCTACACGCCCTGCTGGAATATTACAAATTGTTCCAAAGAGCGGAGAAAACTCTGTACGGCTATCTTTTCAAATAATCTCATTCCAAGCAAAATGGCACCCAAAATAAAAAAGGAACTTAAGGAAGTTAAACAGGAAATCCCCAGTATGCGATAAGTGATTTTATCAATTTACTGTGGTGATAGAAAAGACAGAACCCGCTAACGACAATACCAAACTCGTACATTGGCAGGATCTGTCTTTTCAACACCTAGTAGCACTTGTGGGTCTTACTCTTTTTAAGTACGTCACCGGTCGCATTTCAAAACAGTTCACCGCTTCTATTTTTTTATATGGGAAGGGAATGCCACTTTCCCTTCCCTGGCACAGGCTTTTTTCCCCTGAAAGGTGATTGATAGTCCTTTGTATATCGGTTATCATTTATGCCTTAAGAATAAATTATTGCATAATCAGGACATTTTGCAATGTTCCTTCCAGAATATCTGCTTTTCCTTGTTATCATGAAACACGTACTCAGATTGGCCGCAAGCTGCTGCCTAGTCACATGTCTATGCTTCTGCACAGGTGCTCTTGCCCAAGAAGTTAATGCATCGGCTAGCCCTTCTCCAAAGGCACAAAAGAACCTTGGGTTGCTGTTGCAAAACCGCAAATGTCCCTCATGTGACCTGTCAGGTGTTGATCTTACTCGCCTAAATCTCTCTGCTGTAAATCTAGAGGGGGCCAATCTAAGGGGAGCTAAGCTGCTATTAACCAACCTGTCCGGAGCGAATCTCCGCAAAGCAGATCTCTCTGGGGCAAACCTTGGAGGTGCTGACCTGGCAAATGCGGATCTTACCGGTGCTCGTCTGCTTGGCACAACAATGTCGGGTGCTTATGTCAGCAAAAAGCAATTAGCATCAGCTGCAGAATATAAACCTGAGAAAAATGCTGCTCCGCAGTTTGCCGCACGCCAACGCCCTGTTGCACAGCTGCAAAATAAGCAAACAAACAGCACGCGTTTTGATGGCGCTTATGTTCCCCCTCGTGTAGAGAAGCAGCCGACAGAGGCCATAACCCAAAGTAAACCTGCGCCTTCGGCACCTCCGTCATCCGCCATGGCAAAGGAGCCCGAGGTGGTAAAGCCTGAGGCTGCCCAGCCCGCCCAAAATGAAAACACGCCTCATCAGGCTCCACAAGAAACTAACACTTCTGCACCGGCAACCGCAACTGCGTCAGAAGCCCCGGCCAAGGCCAATCCGGTCTCACCAACAGCTGACAAGCAAGTAGAGCCTGTTGCTGTTGAACTGCCAACCCCTGATGCAAACGAAAGCACAGCTGATCCTGATAAGGAGCAGGCGGTGGAAAGTGAAACGCATTCTCCGGAAGCATCTGAATCTATCTCTGAAGAGCAAAATACCTCCGAAGAACCGGGGCAAGAAGGCATTGGAGAAATACGGCAGGAGATGATTGACCGCATGTTCAGCGAGAAACGCTGTCTTCAATGCGACTTATCCCAGCTCGATCTCTCAGGAAGAGACCTCAGTGGCTTTGATTTAGAGGGTGCCAATTTGCAGGGGTCCAACCTGAGCGAGGTAAACTTCAAGGCAACAAACCTCAAGGGGGCTAATATGAGCCACTCAGTGCTGCGTGGTGCTGATCTGCGCAAGGCCGATCTCTACCGTGTTGATTTTCGTGAGGCGGATCTGACAGGCGCGCAATTTGGTGAGGCGCTGCTCGATTCTGCCAATCTTGAAGGTGTAATAGGGAATCGCAGCAAGACAAAGTAATTGTGCGTTTCTTTAAAATTATACGTGACATATTGCTCTATATAGCCACCTGTGCAATACTCCTCTGGCTCATACGTCGTGGCGCTGACCAAATGGGTTACAGTTGGCACTGGCGTCAGATCCCAAAATATTTTTATACTGTAAACGAAGGCAGCTTTCTTGCTGGACCTCTCTTGCAGGGGCTGTGGGTCACTATCCAGATAACTGTTGCCAGTCTCTTTTGGGCCGGGGCAATAGGCCTTTTAACTGCTTTACTGCGCCTCTCTTCTTCTCCCGTGGCCAGAGTTCTTTCGCGGCTGTACCTAGAAACCATTCGTAACACGCCACTTCTTGTACAGATATTTTTTCTTTATTTTGCCATGGCACCGGTGTTGAACATGGATCGCATGACAACAGCCATACTTGCATTAAGTCTTTTTGAAGGCGCCTACGCCTCGGAAATTTTCCGTTCGGGAATCCTTTCCATTTCTCGAGGTCAGTGGGAGGCCTGCTACAGCCTTGGTCTTACTCGTATGCAGAGTTACAGGTACATCATCCTGCCTCAGGCCCTGCGTCGTATCATTCCCCCGCTGACTAGTCAGGCAGTCTCCCTAATCAAGGATTCATCATTAGTGAGCACCATAGCCGTTTATGAACTGACCATGCAGGGGCGAACCATTATTGCCGATACTTTTTTAACCTTTGAGATATGGATCGTAGTGGCTGCCATATATCTCGTCCTCACGCTCGCTCTGTCGGTAACAGCCAGTCTGCTTGCAAAGCGCAGCCTCAAAGCAGCCTGAAGACCTCGTCCTGTACAATTCTCATGCCCTCTCCCAGCGATCAGATCATTCAAGTTGCAGAAATTAGTAAGGCCTTTCCTGGCAAGATAAGAGCCCTTGATGCCATTTCCTTTCATGTTCACCGGGGCGAGGTCTTAGTTATTCTTGGGCCGTCCGGGTCTGGCAAATCGACCTTATTACGCTGTCTAAACGGCATTGAACGCATAAATGCGGGGACAATTGTCATTGATGGCACACCCCTTGACGAGAAAGAGAAAAACAGACTCGTTATTCGTCGGCAAGTCGGCATGGTGTTTCAGTCATTTAATCTTTTTCCACACCTGACAGTTCTTGACAATTTGAACCTTGCCCAGCGTCTTGTTCAAAAAAGGAGTCGGGACAAGGCCACGGATATTACCCGTGACTTATTAGAGAAAGTGGGGGTTCTTGATAAGGTAAAGAGCTATCCAGATGAGCTATCAGGTGGACAACAACAACGCGTGGCCATTGCACGGGCCCTGGCTTTGCACCCGAAAATCATGCTTTTTGATGAGGCAACTAGCGCTCTTGACCCTGAAATGATTGGAGAAGTGCTAGATGTTATG
>RRZU011464768.1_pt1 | contig 18122 bp, 18 predicted proteins | sample 2165561 | NCBI WGS metagenome assembly RRZU01 (sample SAMN10456909, study PRJNA506462) | wastewater metagenome | isolation source: wastewater sludge | place: USA: Moscow, Idaho | reverse complement strand
CTTCGGCGGCCAGCTGGTGTCCCAGGTCCTGTTCGCCATGGTCCTGGGGGCGGCGCTGCACGCCTACGGCGAGTCGCTGCCCCTCATGCAGCTCATCGTCATCAACAGCTTCGCGTCGTTCATCGGCGGGGCCATGCCCGTGCCGGGCGGCATGGGCGTGGTCGAGACGGGGCTCATCGCGGGCTTCACCGCCGCCGGCAGCCCGCAGGCCGAGGCCACCGCGGCGACCTTCACCGCCCGCATGTTCACGGCCTACCTGCCCCCGATCTGGGGCTGGTTCGCCCTCCAGTGGCTGCGCCGCCAGGACTACGTCTGATCGCTGGGCGCCGGCTCGTCCGCCGAGGCCAGCTCGTCGAGCAGCAGGCGGGCCCCCCAGAGGAAGCACACGGCACCGAGGAAGGTGCCGGAGTTGGCCAGCGAGGCGTCGAGCAGGTCTCCGGTGTCGGGCACCACGAACGCGGCCAGGGCCGAGATCATGAAGAAGATCGACCCCACCATGTTGAGCACGACGATCCACCACGAGACGTCCCGGTCACGCCACGAGAACCACGCGTGGCACACCTCCATGATGGCCAGCTCACTGGCCACGAGGAAGCAGATCGAGCCGAGGAAGTCCGGCGTCCAGACCCGCAGGAGCTCCTGTTGGGTGGTGAAGCCGTCGCGCATGGCCGCGAAGGTGTTCACGTTGAACCAGAGGGTGCCCACCGACTGGATGGCACAGGCCCACCAGTCGATGCGCCGCGGCTGCACCGCGAAGAGCCGGACCGGGGTGCCGGGTGGTCGGCCGGCGTTGATGGACTGGACGAACTGGCTGTAGCCCGCCGACGTGAAGAAGATCGAGCCCACGAAGAACACGAGGCCGACCACCCCCGGCGACACCACGGAGGAGAACCCGGGCACCGCGCCGAGGGCGAAGCAGAACGACCCGATCATGAACAGCACCGAGACCCACCAGCCGAGCTCGCGTGGGGCCCAGATGACGCGCCGGTGCGCCGGTGCCGCCGCACCCTCCACCTGCGGCGGGAGGCCCTTGCGCTGTCGTCGTGAGCTGTAGACGAGGCGCGAGCCGTCGGGCCGCTTCACCACCTCGCGGGTGAGGAAGGGCCCGAAGCGGACACGCTCGACGGATTCGTCCTCGCTGGCCGGCCGCCACGGCGCTCGCGAGGACAGGGCTCCGGTGCCCATGGATCAGGTGCCGGCGTCGACCGGCGCCGTGGCGTCGGGGTCGGGGAGGTCCGGGGCGGTGGCCCGGTCGGCGAGACGGACGACCAGCAGCTCGTACGCCCCCACGAGGGCCACCAGCAGGAAGAACCCCAGCCAGGAGACGTCGAGGAACCAGAGCAGGAGCAGGCCCACGATGGCGCCCCCCCACTGGAGGGCGTCACGGTTGGCGTGCACCCACGCGAGGGTCTCCTCGTCCTGGCTGCGCTCCTGCGCGGTGCTCACCAGCGAGCGGAACAGCTGGGCGACCTTGGCCCGCAACGACACCACCCACGGGTACGGGCCGGTGAGCACGGCGACCACGATGATGGCGGCGGCGATCCAGAGCACGATCTCGGCGCCCGTGCGCAGCGGGTCCACCACCCGGTCGGTCACGACCTGCACCGCGGGGACGTTCTCGGGGATCTTGACCAGGTTGAGCAGGTCGTCCTGGATGCGCAGGGACAGCCGTCGGATCAGGACCATGCCCACCGAGATGGCCACCGTGAGCTGCAGCAGGGTGCGCCGGCGGTGCGCCGAGAGCAGCAGGGTCAGCGGCAGCAGGATGATGGTCAAGGCCACCAGGATCCACACCACCTTGTTGAACAGGGCGATCCCGTCCTGGGCCGCCTTGAGCGAGCCCGAGTCGTAGACGGTGATGGTGCCGAAGTTGTCGTCGAGGGTGACCCCGAGGGCGTCGCCGATCTTCTGGCGGGCGTCCGCGGGCAGGTCCTCGACGGTCACGGTGGGGATGTCGATGTTGCGCCCGAGGATCTCGGGCGAGGCGTCGCCGATGCGTGCGAGCACCTGGTCGATGACGGGCAGGAAGTTCAACGTCACCGAGTCGGCGCCGGCCTGCACGATGTCCGAGTCCTTGCCCTCGAGCAGGGCCACCGCCTGTTGGTGGGCGGTGTCCACGATGGTCTCGAAGATCTGTTGGAACTCGGGTGAGGCGAAGACCTCCTCGACCTTGCCCCGCACGAACGACTCGACCCCGCTGGCCAAGGTGGGCGCCAGGATCTGCGCCCGGTCGGGGAGCGCCTCGGCGATGAGGTTCTGCACGTCGACGAGGGTCATCACCTCTTTCGTCGTGAAGCGGGCCAGCGCCTGTTGGACCGATTGCTCCTCGATGACGGTGCCGATGCGGCTGGCGAAGACGTCGTTGTTCAAGAAGTTGCGGCTGGCCCAGACCCCGATGCTCGTGGCCATGAAGCACAGCGCGGTGAAGATCACCAGCGCGCCCACGAGCCCGTTGCGGGCCTTGCGGCCCACCCCGTGGCCGCGGTGCTGCTTCGCCTCGACCTCGGCCTGGAGCTCCTCGACCTCGGCCTGGAGGCGGGCGATCTCCTCGGCCTCGGGGGCGGTCTCGGTGGTGGGGACGTCGGCCGGGTCGTCGGTGCCCGCCTCGTCACTCACGTCGGCATCGTCGTTGTCGCTGGTCATGGCTGGTCACGCATCCTTCGTGGAACGGTTCGATCGATGACGGTGTAGGCCATGGCCTACGGTGGGGGCCCCATGGCCCCCGATGACCACCACTGGAACGCCCCGGGCACCGAGGCCCGCTCCGCAGTGGGCACGGCCGTGGTGGCGGTGGTGGCCTACGAACTGGTGGCGGGCGCGGTCAACGAGTTCCTCGACGGAGACGTCGTCCCGTCGCTGATGCCGCGCATCAACGCGATGAGCCCGCGCACCGTGGCCAAGGCGGTGACCCCGCAGTGGACCCGGTACGCCGGCTGGATCGCGGTGGGTGCCGCCTACACCGTCGGCGTGAAGGCCCTGCGCAGCGCGCTGCCCGCCCGCCTGCGGCGCTGAGACCCGGCGTTCGGAGCGAACGCCGAGGCCGGAACGGCAAAAGGGGCCGACCCGGCGAACCGGACCGGCCCCTCTCGCGTCGGACATCAGCCGTTGACGACCTTGGCCTTCATCGACTCGAACTCGGCGTCGGTGATGGCGCCGGAGGCCTTGAGGTCGGCCAGCTTCGCGAGCTGGTCGGCGGCGGTGCCGCTGCCGGCGGTCTCCTGCACGTAGCTCTTGAACTGCGCCTCGGCCTCGGCCTGACGCTTCATGGCCCGCTCACCCATGCTGTGGCCACGGATGATCAGGTACATGAACACGCCCAGGTACGGGAGGAAGAGCACGAACAGCACCCAGAGGACCTTCTTGGCGCCGGACTCCTCCTTGTCGGAGAACAGGTCGGCGAACACGGTGATGAGCAGCCAGAACCACAGCATCAGGATGAACAGCCAGAACATCGTGACGAGCAGATCGCCCTGTCCAACGTCGGCAAGCAGCATGGAGCACCTCGAATCGGTGTAGTCGGATTGCGGTTGAGGGGCCAGAGCCCGCTCCGCTTCGCTCAACGTAATGCAACTCACGGGCTACACACAGTGGCGAAGGCCCTGCCGACGCCGAATCACCCCGTTCGGGTGAGGGGCGGGGGTCAGAGGTAGCTGCGGGCGATCAGCGACCGCGTCGTGAACCAGCCCACGAAGGGCGGGAACCAGAAGGTGAAGAGGCGGTGCGTGAGCACGGCGGGCACGGCCACGTCGGTGGGGACCCCCATGGCGGTGAGCCCGGCGACCATGGCCGCCTCCGCCACTCCCATGCCGCCCGGCACGGGCACCACGCTCGACAGCGTCGAGGCGCCGATGTTCACCACCACCAGGTTGGCCAGGGAGATGCTGCCGCCGTAGGCGTGCACGCAGGCCCCGAGGCACAGCGCGAACCCGAGGCTGGACGCCGCCGCGCTCCCGAGGAGGACCGCGGCCCGACGGGGGTGGGCGAACACCTCACGGAAGGTGGCCCAGATCCGCTTGAGCGGCGGGAGCACGAGGTTGCGCAGCTTCGGGAGCCGCCACAGGAGGCCGACGGCCACACCCAAGGCGATGACCGCCAGGACGACGAGACGGGCGTTGCCGGTGAGCGTGCTGGTGGCGTCGAAGCTCTGCCCCGAGATCCAGAGGGCCACGACGAACAGGACGCCCTGCACCAGCGAGCCCGACCAGCTCACGAGCAGGCTGGGGCCGACCGCGGTGGTGACGTCCATGCCTGCGCACTGGAGGTACCGGATGTTCATCACCGAGGCGCCGTAGCCCCCGGGCGTGGCGAGGGTGGTGAAGGCCGTCGCGTACTGGAGCTGGAAGGTGGGTTCGAGCTGGAGCTTGACCGGCGACGCCGCCATCAGCGCGGTCGAGCCGGCCAGCCTGGGGAGGAAGGAGAGGAGGAAGGCCAGCACCAGCCAGCCGTAGGCGGCACCGGCGAGGGCCGCGCCGAAGTCGCCGAACTCGCTGATCTGGCCCAGCAGGTAGAAGATCGCGAACATCGTCGCGACGGCCATGAAGAGGTTCTGCGGCTTGACCCGCCGCAGCTCCTCGAGCTTCGGCTCGTCCACCTCGAGGGCCTCGGCGGCCGCCTTGCGCAATCCGCCGAGGTACTTGCGCGCCCCCTTCATGCTGTGGCGGGTGGTGCGGGTCAGCGCGACGGCCTGCAGCCGCGGGAGGGCGGCCTCCACCGCCTCGGCCCCCACGCCCCGGATCGCCGCCTGGGTGGCCCGGTCCTCGTCGGCCAGCAGCGACGTCCACACCAGCCCCTCGGCCACGTCGGCGTCGAGGCGGTCGGCCGGCGCCGACGTCGAGGCCCGCCCGAAGTCCGTGATGGTGGCGCCCGTGGCACCCTCCCCACGGAGCAGGACGTGGTCCGCGCTCAGCGACCCGTGGGCGATGCGGACACGGTGCAGGCTCGCGACCTCGGTCCAGATCGCGTCCAACACCCCGTCGTCCACCTCGTCGGCGGCGAGGCGGTCGCAGGTCTGCCCTTCCGGTCGCCGCTCGACGAGGAGGGCGGCGTCGGGCCCGGCCGTCGCGGCGGCGACGACCTCGGGCACGGACACACCGCCGCGGGCCGCGAGGAGGTCCACGAAGGCCTCGTGCTCGACCTCCTGGCGCCGCGTCAGGTAGAGCGTCGGGCCCGAGTCCTTGGTGGTCAGCCAGCGCCACGCCTTGGAGAGGAACTGGGCGTCGCGCTGGTCCCGGCCGATGACCTTGACCGACAGGGGTGGCCCGTCGTCCTGTTCGGCCAGCATGAGGGTGGCGCCCTGGCGGCGCTCGGGCGCGAGGTGGACCTCGCCGGCGGTGATGCCGAGCTCACCCAGCGCCCCCCGGATCTGCCCCACCGACGGCCGGCCCGCCGGTGAGCCGAAGATCAACAGGACGGCCTTGCCCGCGATCCAACCGATCAGCAGGCCGCCGACCACGTCCTCCGTGCTGGCGACGGCCAGGTACATGCCGGCCAGCGACACCACCGTGACGACCGCGAAGCCGAGCCGGCGCAGGGGCCGGGTCAGGTAGGGCGCCGCCACCACCACGAGCGAGAGCACGGTGGCGGTGCGCACCAGGGGGAACGACGGTCCCGAGCCGGTGCGGACCACGGCGTCGACGGCCTCGGAGATCCCGTCGCCGTCGATGAACACGGCGAGGACGGACGACGTCACCCACGCCAGCACGCCGGCGAGGCACAGGTCGCGGGCGAGGCGCCGACGACGAGCCGCCAGCGCCGCCACCGCGACCAGCCCGACCACCCAGACGCCCCCGAGGGCGTAGAAGACGTCGAACACCCCCTGCGCGGCGTTGGGCAGGTGGTTGACCAGCTGGAAGAGGTCCGCACCGAACCGCGTGCGGGCGGGCTGGCGCAGGGCCAGCACCAGGAGCAGGAGGAGGGCGACGCACAGCGACACGGCGTCGCCGGGGCGTCGGACCAGCTCCTCCTGGGCGACCGGGGGTCGCAGGAGGGGCCGTCGACGTTCCTCACCCGCCCCGCCGCCGGCGCCGCCGCCGGCGTCGCCGCCGTCGCCGCCGGCGGCGCCGTTGGGGTCGGCGTCGGCGGTGTCGTCGGGCGGGGCGAGCGCGTCCTCGTCCGACGGGCGCTCGCCGGTGTCAGCGCCCCGGGTCACGCCGCTCATCCTGCCAGGCGTCGGGCCCGCCGGGCAGGACCGCCTCGACCGCCTCGCGCACCGTGGCGTGGAACTGGTCGGCGCCGAGGCGCTCGGAGACCCCGGCCTCGTCGAGCAGCGCACGCACGGGCGCCTTCACCCGGGCCAGGGAGAACGCGATGCCTTCGCGTTCGAGCTCGTCGACGATGGTGAGGAGCGCCTCGGTCCCCGACGAGTCGACGCCGACGAGCCCTTCGGCGTCGAAGACGAACCGCTGCACGGGCGTGGCGGCCGCCGCGACGGCCTCCCGCACGCGCCCTTGGACGTAGCTGGCGTTGGCGAAGAACAGCCGATCGTCGAGGCGGTAGACCACCACCCCCGGCGGGAGGATCGCGCTGGGGTGCAGGCTGACGTCGGCGAAGCGGCCCATGCGGGGCACCCAGCCGAGGACGGCGTCGTGGGGCCGGGCGCTGCGCCGGACCACGTCCACGATGGACAGCACGACCGCGACCACGATGCCTTCGAGGACGCCGACGAGCACCACCCCCGCGCACGCGGCCGCGGCGATGACCACGTCCCCCGTGCTCACCGCCCGCAGGGCGCGCCAGTCGTCGATCGAGACGAGGCCGACGGCGGCGTACACGATGACCGCGCCGAGCACGGCGGCGGGCAGGTCCGACATCGGGCCGGCGAGGAAGAGCAGGACGAGCGCGACCCCCAGGGCGGCGAACACCCCCGAGACCTGGGTGCGGACCCCCATCTGCTCGTTGACCGCGGTGCGCGAGTTGCTGTTGCCGATGGGGAAGGCCTGGCTCACGCCGGCGGCGAGGTTGGCCATGCCGAGGGCCAGGAGCTCCTGGTTGGCGGTGACGTGCTGGCCGTGGCGACCGGCGAAGGAACGGGCGGTCAGGATCGTGCTGCTGTAGACCGCGAAGACGATCCCCAGCGCGCCGGGGACGAGCTGGAGGGTGTCGACGATCCCGACGCGCGGCACCGACGGCGTCGGCAGCCCGCTCGGGATGGTGCCGATGCTGGCCACGCCGTGGTCGGCCAGCGAAAGGGCCATCGAGGCCACGATGGCGCCGACGACGAGGAAGAGGGGCCCCGGCGCCTTCGGGGCGACGGCCTTCATCCCGAAGAGGAAGGCCAGGGCGACCAGACCGGTGACGAGGGTGGTGACGCTGAGCTCGTCGAGCCCACGCAGGAGGTCGGTGACCTGGCCGATGGGCATGTCCGCGCTGATGGGGACGCCGGTCAGCTTGCCCAGCTGACCGCACACGAGGATCACGACGATGCCGTGCACGAACCCCACCAGCGCCGCCCGGGACAGGTAGTCCGCCACCCACCCGAGGCGCACGAGGCGGGCCAGCAGGAACCCGACGCCCACCAGCAGGGCCAGCAGGGAGGCGAGGGTGAGGTACCGGGCGGGGTCACCGTCGGCGAGGGGGGCCACCGCGGTGGCCACCAGCGCCGCCGAGGTGGCCTCGGGGCCGATCACGAGCTGACGCGACGAGCCCAACAGCGCGTAGGCGAGCACGGGCAGGAGGAGGGCGTACAGCCCCGCCACTGGAGGGACCCCGGCCACCTCGGCGAAGCCCATCGACGCGGGGATGGCCAGCGCGGCGACGGTCAGCCCGGCGACGGCGTCGCGACGGAAGGTCTCGGCGCGGTAGCGGCCGAGGTGGGCGCTGACCGGCACCATCCGCTGCACCAGCGGCGCCCGGTCGGGCCGCACGAAGGGCTGCTCGTGGGGATCGTTGGGCGCCTCCCCGGGACCCGAGGATCCGAGGGGCTCGCGCTCGGGGTCTGCGGCGGGCGGGAGGTCGCCGCCGTCAGGCGGCATGGACCGAGTCGACCGGCACGGCCCGGGCCGACCCGCCGACGCCGGCGAGGAACTCGAGCACCAGACGGTTGAAGGTGCTGGCGTGCTCGAACATGAAGCCGTGGGCGGCGCCCCGCACGACGGCCATCCTGGCCCCGGGGATGAGGGTGGCCAGCTCCTCCGAGTCACCCCGCGGGGTGAGGATGTCCTGGCTGCCCACGAGGATGAGCGTCGGCACCGCCACCCGGTGCAGCTCCTCGCGCAGCGACTCGTCGGCGGCGAGGATGGCGTCCACCTGGGCGATGAAGGCGTCCGGCGAGGCGTTGAGGGCCAGGCCGCCGACCGGGCCGATGAGCGGACGCAGTCGCCGGAACGACCGGGCGCCGAAGAGCCAGCGGGCGTTGCGCTGGACGAACGCGGCCATGCCCTCGGTCTCGGCCAGGGCGGCCCACTCGCTCAGCAGCTCCCGGCGCCACGGGAGCTGGCGACAGGCGGTGCACGCGAGGGTGAGCGAGCGCACCCGGTCCGCGTGGAGTACGCCGATGATCTGGCTGATGACCCCGCCCATCGACGCGCCCATGACGTGGGCCTTGTCCACACCGACGTCGTCGAGGACGGCGATGGCGTCACGGGCCATCATCGACAGGTCGTACGGGCCCGGGGGCTTGTCGGACTTGCCCACCCCGCGGTTGTCCAGGGCGATGCAGCGGTACTTGGCCCCGAAGGCCCGGCGCTGGAGGATCCACCCCCGCCGGTCCGCGCCCAGCCCCTGGACCATGAGGACGGGCTCGCCGTCCGGGTTGCCCCAGGTGTCGTAGTGGATGCGGGTGCCGTCCTCACCCCAGGTGAAGGCCATGGCTCAATCCTTGCGGCTGCGACGGCCCAGCAGGAAACCGGCGGCGGCGCCCAGCACCGCGGTGCCCACCAGCACCCAGATGAGCGCGACGTCGATGTCGAAGACGAGGAAGTCGATGTTGACCTCGTCGCGGTTCGAGAGCACGAAGGCCAGGAGCAGCACGACGATGGCCACCGTGCCGATGAGCTGGCCGTTGACCCTCGATCGCCCGGCCGGGCGCGGTTCGGGCACGTCCTACGCCTGGTGGGCGATCTTGCGCAGGCCGAAGGCGGTGATGAGCTCACCGATGCCGGCGATGAGCGCACCGATGCCGAGGAGCAGGCCCACGAGGGCGACGCCGGCCTCGGGCCAGACCATCAGCGCGATGCCGAACAGGACGCCGATCACGCCGACCACGAGCAGCGGGACGGTGTAGTCGTCGCGCTCGGTGAAGGCCGCCACCGCCCGGAAGATCCCCCGCAGCAGGTAGCCGATGCCGGCGATCACCGCGACCACCTGGACGGTGACGTCGGGCCACAACAGCAGCACCAGGCCGGCGACGACCGAGACCAGGGCCCAGCCGATCCCCACCTCCCGCCGGCGGGCGCCGAAGAAGCCGCTGATCCCCCCGATGAGCAGGAAGAGCCCGGCCAGCCACGCGAGGGCGGCGATGCTCTTGAAGGGCCGGGTGATCATGAGCAGGCCGATGGTGATCGAGAACAACCCGATGACCAGCATCACCCACCAGTAGCGGGCGCCCGCCTGCACCTCTGCGTCGTTCGTCGCGTCCATCTCGTCCCCCTTCGCGGCCACTGTGACCCCCTGGTGATGGTCACGCTACTCCTGGTGGGGACGCGCCCCGGTGCCTTCAGGAGCGGTCGAGCAGCGCCTGCACCGCGAGTCGGGTGTGCTCGGCCAGCTCGGCCACCGCGAGGGGGCCGGGGTGGACCGCCGCCTCGATGGGCTCACCGAGGACGACCCGCCAGTAGCGACCCCATTCACGACCGTCCACGGCCACCGGCACGACGGGGACGCCGGCGGCGACCACGGGGGCGAGCACCTCGGGGTGGAGGGCCCCGGCATGCCCGCGGCGGACGGGCTCGCGGCCGAGGGTGAGGCCCACGACCTCGCCGGCGCGCAGCAGCCCGGCGATCTCGTCGGGGCGGTCGACCACGGCACCGAGACGGCGCAGGGTGGGCCCGACGGGAGCGACGTCGGGGACCCCGACGAAGCGCACGTGGCGGTCGGCGGTGCGGCGGACGGCCTCCGCCACCACCCACGGCTCCGAGAGGCCGAGGCGCCGGCTGATGACCACGACGAACGGGCCGTCGGGGAGGTCCAGCGCGCCCTGCACGTCGATGTCCCAGCGCAGGCGGGCGGCGGGGGCGAGCAGCTCGACGAGCTCGGCGTCGAGGCCCCAGGGGTCGACTGCGAAGGTGCCGTCGACCCGGCGGCGCAGGAGGTCGGCGGTGGCGGCCATCAGGCGACCTCGGCCTTGGCGTCACCGAAGGTGACGTACGTGACGCCCGCCCACTGGAAGAGGTCCTTCACCACGTCGGTGGTGTCCCAGCGAGGGTGCACGCCCAGGACGTCGACGCACTGGCCCCCGTCCGCGGTGCGGCCCCGGATCAGCAGCTCGCGCACGTGCTCGGGCAGCGGTGAGCCCGCCACCTCGGCGGCCACCCGGGCCAGGGACCACGCCGGGCCGAGGATGGGCAGCGGGAGGCGGCCGCCGAAGCGGGCGGCCTGGCTGGCGGTGATGGCGCCGTCACCGACGACGTTGAGGGGGCCGTCGTGGTCGGAGGCGACCGCGGCCACGATGGCGGCGGCGGCGTCCTCCTGGTGGAGCAGGGAGAACGGGAGGTCGGAGGTCGCGCTCACCGGCACCACCGGCAGGCGCAGGTACCGACCGAGCGGGCTCGGGAAGTGCGGGCCCATCACGGGCGCGAGGCGCAGGGCGGTGACGGGCACGCCGGCCACGTCGCCGGCCACCCCGGCCACCCGCTCGGCGTGGAGCAGGGAGACCCCGAAGGGGGTGGTGGGCTCGGGCGGCACCGACTCGTCCGGGCGGGTGGCGGCGCCGCGCCCGCGGCCGTAGACCTCGATGCCCGAGCGCAACACGATGCGTTCGAGGCTCGGGCACTCCGCGGCGGCCCCGAGGACGCCGATGGTGCCGGCCTCGGTGCGCTCCACCGCGGCCTTGGGCGAGCAGCGGGCGTTGGGTTCGTACGTGCCGACGTGGGCCACGACGGTGGGCTCGAACTCGCGCACGATGGCCACGTTGCGGGCCCGGTCACGGGGGTCGACGCGGTGGAAGTCGGTGCGGGTGAGGTAGCGGCGGGGCGGCTCGATGTCGATGCCCACGATGGCCTCGACGTCGGCCCGGGCCTCGAGCAGCAGCGCCACCCGGGTGCCGAGCTCACCGCCCAGTCCCGTCACCAGCACTCGCATCAGCTCACCTCGGGTCGCAGGGTCGGGAACGCCACCACGTCACGGATGGTGGCGATGTCGCCCAACAGCATGACCAACCGGTCCATGCCGATGCCAAGACCCCCGGTCGGGGGCAGGCCGTACTCGAGGGCACGCACGTAGTCCTCGTCGATGACCGCGGCGGCCTCTTCGTCGCCGGCCGCCGCCTTCGCGGCCTGGTCCTCGAAGCGGGCGCGCTGCTCGACCGGGTCCACCAGCTCGCTGAAGGCGTTGCAGAGCTCGCGACCGGCGACGATGGCCTCGAAGCGCTCCACCGTGTCCGGCAGCTCCCGGTGGTCCCGCGAGAGGGGCGAGACCTCGAGGGGGTAGTCCATGACGAACACCGGGCCCCACAGCTGGTGCTCGGTGGTCTTCTCGTAGATCTCCAGGACGAGCTTGCCGGGGCCCCAGTCGTCCTCGACGGGGACGCCGTGCTCCGTGGCGATGGCGCGCAGGTCCTCGAGGGGCATGCGCACGTCGATGCGCACGCCGGCGATCTCCTCGACGAGGTCGCACATCGACGCCCGCCGCCACGGCACGGACAGGTCCAGGTCGCGGCCGCCGTAGGTGAGCTGCGTGGTGCCGCAGATCTCCGTCGCCAGGTGGGCGACGAGCTCTTCGGTGAGGGACATCATGTCGCCGTAGTCGGCGTAGGCCTGGTAGAGCTCGAGCATCGTGAACTCGGGCTGATGGCGAGGTGAGAGGCCTTCGTTGCGGAACACCCGGGCGATCTCGAAGACCCGCTCGAAGCCGCCCACCACGAGGCGCTTCAGGTAGAGCTCCGGCGCGATGCGCAGGAAGAGGTCGACGTCGAGGGCGTTGTGGTGGGTGACGAAGGGCTTGGCCGTGGCCCCGCCGGCGATGGGGTGGAACACCGGGGTCTCGACCTCGATGAAGCCCCGGTCCTCGAGCCAGCGGCGGGTGAGCGACATGATCCGACTGCGGTTGGCGATGGCCTCGCGGGCCTCGTCGGTGACCCAGAAGTCGACGTAGCGCTGGCGGTAGCGGGTATCGGGATCGGTGAGGCCGTGCCACTTGTCGGGGAAGGGCCGGGCGGCCTCGGCCAGCACCTGCCACTGGTCGACGCGGACCGAGAGCTCGCCGCGGCGGGTGGTCATCACCTCACCGGTGACCCCGATCCAGTCGCCGAGCGACAGGTCGCCGAAGGCCTCGAACTCGGGGGTGGTGGCGGAGGGGGCGAACAGCTGGATGCGCCCGCTGCCGTCCTGGAGGGTGCCGAAGGCCAGCTTGCCCTGGACCCGCCGCAGCATCAGTCGGCCGGCGACGGTGACGACCCGGCCGGTCTCGGTGCCGGGCTCGAGGTCGGGGTAGGCCTCGTGCAGCTCGGCCGCGGTCGCCGACGGCTCGAAGCGGTAGGGGATCTCGGTGCTGGGCACCTCAGCCCGCGTTCTTCTCGTGGATGAGGCGCAGGCCGTGCAGGGTGAGCCAGGGCTCGGTGTGCTCGATGCGCTCGGAGATGGGCGCGATGAGGTGGGCGAGGCCGCCGGTGGCGACCACGGTGCACTCCCCCAGCTCGCGCTCGATGCGGTCGCACAGCCCGTCGACCATGGCGGCGTAGCCGAAGCCGGTGCCCGACTGGATCGACTCCATGGTCGACTTGCCGAGGACGTGCACGGGGCGGTCCAGCGCCACCTGGCGCACGGCGGCGGCCCGTCCGAAGAGGGCGTCGAGGCTGATCTCGATGCCCGGGGCGATGGCGCCGCCGAGGTACTCCCCCGACCCGGACACCACGTCGCAGGTGGTGGCGGTGCCGAAGTCCACCATGATGGTCGGCCCCCCGAACAGGTCGTAGGCGGCGACCGCGTTGGCGATGCGGTCGGGGCCGACCTCCTTCGGGTCGTTGTAGAGGATGGAGATGCCCGTCTTGACCCCGGGCTCGAGCACCACGGGGTCGCCTTCGAGGTAGCGGTCACACATGTTGCGGAGGTTGGCCGTCACCCGGGGCACGCCCGAGCAGATCGCCACGCCGTCCACGTCGGCGTTCCAGGAGTAGCCGGCGAGGCCGAGGAAGCCCTCGAGCATCACCGCCTGCTCGTCGGCGGTGCGTTCGGCGTGGGTGGAGATGCGCCAGTGGCCCGTGAGGCCGTCCCCGGCGGTGGCGACCGTCGCCACGTCGTGGTCGTACAGGCCGAACACGGTGTCGGTGTTGCCGACATCGATGACCAACAGCATCAGTGCGCTCCTGCGTCGTCGGGGGACGGGGCGTCCGGGGTGGCGGCGGGGGTCTGGTCCACGGCGATGTCGAGGCCGATGTCGAGCACCGGGGCCGAGTTGGTGAGGGCGCCGACCGACACCAGGTCCACGCCGGTGGCCGCGAAGGCGGCGATGGTGTCGAGGTTGATGCCCCCGGAGGCCTCGACCAGGCACGGGTGGCCGCCGGCGGCCCGGTGGTCGGCCACCGCGGCCATCGCCGCCCGCACCTCGTCGGGCGACATGTTGTCGAGCAGGAGGGCGTCGGCGCCCGCGGCCAGCGCCTCGATCACCTCTTCGAGGGTGGCGCACTCGACGTGGATGGTGCGGGCCGGCCAACGGTCCTTGGCGGTGGCGACCGCGTCGGTGATGCCCAGCACCGTGAGGTGGTTGTCCTTCAACATCACCCAGTCGGACAGGTTGCCGCGGTGGTTGCGACCCCCGCCGGCGCGGACCGCGGCCTTCTGGAGCGAGCGCAGGCCCGGCGTCGTCTTGCGGGTGTCCCAGATCTGGGCGCCGCCGGCGGCGGCCTCGACGTAGCGGCGGGTCAGGGTGGCCACCCCGGACAGGTGGCTCAGGAAGTTGAGGGCCGTGCGCTCGCCGGTGAGGACCGACGCGAGGGGCCCGTCGACGCGGCCCAGCACCTGACCGGCGCGCACGTCGTCGCCGTCGTCGGCCACCCACTCGACGGTCACGTCGGGATCGACCTGCCGGAAGGCCTCGTCGGCGCAGAGGCGCCCGGCGAGCACGCCGGCGCTGCGGGCCACGAACTCCGCGGTGGCCCGGGCCGAGGTGGGCAGCAGCCCAGAGGTGAGGTCGCCGAGGGGCGTGAGGTCCTCGGCAAGGGCGCGGGCCACGGCCTCGCGGACGGCGCCGACGGGCGGGTGCAGATCGGGCCGGCTCACGCCCACCACCCTGCCCGCCCGTACGCCCCCGACACCAACGGGTTGCCGTCCGTCCTGCGGTGCTCGGCTCGCCACTCGAACCGTTCTGCCAGCACGAGCCTGTTCTGCAGAACAGGCTCGTGCTGGCAGAACGAGACGCCGGAGAGGTCCGACCTGGCCGGCCGGGTCATGCGGGGTGGCGCTGGACGAGGCGGCAGTGGAAGGCGGCCTCGGTGTCCGGGTACTCGAGACGGGTGTGGGCGCCGCGGCTCTCGCGGCGGGCGGTGGCGGCGCCCAGGACGGCCCCGGCCACGGAGGCCAGGTTGCGCAGCTCCCACTCGGTGGGATCGCCCGGCGCCGCGGTCGACGCCGCCACGGCGCTCACCACGGCGCCGGTGGCGGCGAGCGACGCCTCGTCACGGAGCACGCCGGCGCCACGGGTCATGGCCCGCTGGAGCTGGTCGCGTCGCTCGGCCACGGTACCGGCCGCCGGCGGAACGGTCGGGACCGCATCCGACGGCGACGCCAACGCCTCGAGGTCCCGCCCTCCGATGTCGTCGGGGCCCTCGGCGCCGCCGAGGACGGCCCGCATGGCACCCGTGGCCTGGGGCCCGTCGACACCCTTGGCGATGGCCTCGACCGCCCGGGGGGCGAAGACCAGACCCTCGAGCAGCGAGTTCGAGGCCAGGCGGTTGGCCCCGTGCACCCCGGTGCACGTGGTCTCGCCGGCGGCCCAGAGCCCGGGCAGGCTGGTGGCGCCGTCGAGGTCGGTGACGAGGCCGCCGCACAGGTAGTGCGCGGCCGGCGCCACGGGCAGCCAGTCGGTGGCGGGGTCGAGGTGGGCGGCGACCAGCGACCGGGCCATGGTCGGGAAGCGGTGCTCGAAGTCCTCGAGGCCGGTGGCGTCGAGCCAGAGGTGATCCACGCCCTGTTCGAGCATCTTCGCGGTGATGGCCCGGGAGACCACGTCGCGCGGTTGGAGCTCGTCCACGAAGCGCTCGCCGTCGGTGTCGCGCAGCAGCGCGCCGTGACCCCGCAGCGCCTCGGACAGCAGCGGCCGCGGCATGCGGGGGTCGTGGAGCGCGGTGGGGTGGAACTGCACGAACTCGATGTCGGCCACCGCCACGCCGGTGCGCAGCCCCATGGCCACGCCGTCGCCGGTGGACTCGGCGGGGTTCGTGGTCACGGCGTAGAGCTGGCCGGCGCCGCCCGTGGCCATGAGGACGTGCCCCGCCCGCACCTCGACCACGGCGCCACTCGGGTCGAGGGCCCACACGCCCACGCAGCGCCCCTCCTCGACGATCAGGTCGGTGGCGAAGTGTCGTTCGAGGACGCGGGTGGCGGTGCGGTGGGTGGCGGCGACGAGGGCCCGCTCGATCTCGTAGCCGGTGGCGTCACCCCCGGCGTGCACGATGCGGGGCAGGGTGTGGCCGCCCTCGCGGGCCAGCTCGAGCACGCCGGCGGCATCGCGGTCGAAGGCGGCGCCGATGGCCATGAGGTCCTCGACCCGGTGCGGCCCGTCCTCCACCAGCACCCGCACCGCGTCCTCGTCGCACAGGCCGGCGCCCGCGGCCAGCGTGTCCGAGAAGTGCAGGTCGGTGGAGTCCGTGCCCGCGGCCAGCACCGCGGCCACCCCGCCCTGGGCCCATTGGGTGGTGGCGGTGGACAGCACGCCCTTGGTGAGCACGCCCACGCTCCACCCGTGGTGGTCGCTGGCCCGCACGGCGGCCGACAGCCCAGCCACCCCCGATCCGAGGACCAGCAGGTCCAGCGCCTGCCCCTCGGGCTCGGGTGGGCTCATGGAGGGCTAGCGCGCTCCCTGGTGCACGCTGGCCAGGTCGGCGAGCTCCGCGGTGATGTCCACGTAGCGCACCGGGCCGGGCGCCTCGTCGGCGTCGATCCCCTGCGCCACGGCCTGCGCCGCCGCCACCTCGGCGGCCACCGGCCGGTTGGCGGTGTCGACGTGGACGACGCGCGGCTCGAAGCCGTCGAGCTCGGCGTCCTCGTAGTCGGCGTAGGTGATGACGATGACCCGGTCGCCGGGTGCCACCAGGCGGGCGGCGGCGCCGTTGAGGCACACGTCGCCGGGGCCGCCGGGGATGGCGTAGGTCTCGAACCGGGCGCCGTTGTCGATGTCGAGCACGTGGACCTGCTCGTTCTCCCGGATGTCGGCCAGCTCCATCAGCGTGGTGTCGAGGGTGATCGACCCCACGTAGTGCAGGTTGGCGTCGGTGACCGTGGCCCGGTGCACCTTGGACTTCATCATGCGTCGTCGCATGTGGCTCTCCTCGTGGCTTGACGCCGGTGGCCCGGTCGCCGTGCGCTCACCCCGTCGGGGTCGTGACGCCAACATTATCCAGGAGGCGGGCGCGACCGAACCTCGCCGCGGTGAGCAGTCGCACCTCGCCGACCAGGGGATCGACCACGTCGAGGGTGGTGGCGTCCACGACTGCGGCGTAGTCCAGCTCGGCCAGCGGCTCGGCCTCGATCAGCCCGGCCACGACGTCCCGCACGACCGCCGGGTCACGCTCGCCGGCCCGCACGGCGTCGGCGCCGGCCTGGAGCGCCCGGTGCAGCACCGGTGCCGCAGCGCGCTCCTCGGAGGTGAGGTAGGCGTTGCGGCTCGACATGGCCAGCCCGTCGGGCTCGCGCACGGTCGGGCACCCGACCACCTCCACCGGGAAGGACAGGTCCCGTGCCATCGTGCGCACGACGGCGAGCTGCTGGAAGTCCTTCTCGCCGAAGTACGCCCGGCACGGCCCGGCCAGGGCGAACAGCTTGGCCACCACCGTGGCCACGCCGGCGAAGTGGGTGGGGCGCGACGCCCCCTCCATGGTCTCGGTGATGCCGCCCACCGAGACGGTGGTCTGGATGGGGACGGGGTACATCTCCTCCACCGAGGGGGTGAACAGCAGCCCGACGCCGGCCGCCTCGCAGCGGGCGGTGTCGCCGGCGAGGTCCCGGGGGTAGGCGGCCAGGTCCTCGGTCGGGGCGAACTGGAGGGGGTTCACGAAGATGGTCGTGACCGTCACGTCGTTCTCGGCGACGGCGGCGTCCATCAGCGAGACGTGGCCGTCGTGGAGGTAGCCCATCGTGGGCACCAGGCCGACGGTCCCCCCGTCGCGCCGCGCGGCATCCAACTCGGCCCGCAGCTCGGACACGGTCGTGACCACCTTCACCTCGCCATTGTCGCCCGGTTTGCCCAGCCCAGGGCAAGGTCGGGTCGCGGGTCCACCGGCGTCGGGCACAGGGGTCCCGCTGCGCTGCGGAGCGGTGCAGCCCCGCCGGTGAACCGGATGGCGAAGCCGCTGCGACGAAGGAGCAGCCGGTGTCAGGCCTCGTCGGGGGCGACGAGGCGGCGGGCGGCCCGCATGAGCGCCTCGTAGGCCGGGCGCTCGGCGGGATCGAGGGCCTCGAGGTGGCGCTCGATGGTGGCCCAGTCGCCCCGGGCGGCCGGGCCGGTGAGCGCCGCCGCCGGGCCCAGCGCGGCCACGTTGTCGACCGTGCCCCGCACGAGGTCGAGGTAGGCCTCGAGCGGCACCCCCGCGGCGGCGGCCACCCGCTCGACCTGGCCCAGGAGGGCGACCAGGTGGTTCGAGGCGATGCAGGCGGCGGCGTGGTAGGCGGCCCGGTCGGCGTCGGCCACCGTGAACGCGTGGCCGTCGAGATCGGCCACCACCTCGCCGGCGAGGGGATCGCCGGCGATCGCGAACCAGGCGCCGTCACGGAGGCGCTCGGCCCCGACGTCGGCGTTGGGCAACGAGACCAGCGGGT
>RRZU010317654.1_pt1 | contig 18132 bp, 15 predicted proteins | sample 2165561 | NCBI WGS metagenome assembly RRZU01 (sample SAMN10456909, study PRJNA506462) | wastewater metagenome | isolation source: wastewater sludge | place: USA: Moscow, Idaho | reverse complement strand
CCTCATCGAAGAAGAAAATGAAGATTTTATCAAAGAAGCACAAACTGACTTTGTAAATGGATTTCTGAAAGCACAAGAAACAACTAAAGAGGATATTCATTCAATAAAACAAAAAGTTGATATATTTAAAGAAAAAATAAAAAGATTTGATTTGGAAGCAGTTGAAAAAATTGAGGAAGTAGAAAGTACCTTGTATCTCAATTTGCATTCTAATTGGCTGACAAACTTTAATAAAAAATTTGCAGGAAATTATGATTGACCAACAGATTAATGAGCAATTAGGTTTGCTTCAAAAAGAGCTTTTACGGCTGAAAACAGTAACGGACTACATTGATGGTGCTAAAGAAAATTCAATCAGCATAATTGCTGAACTCGAGAAAGTTCAACAAAATTATGCGGTTTATACCGACAAAATTTTCAATCTATATAAGCAATATATAAATGATTTAAAGAAAAATACGGAAATACAAATCAATGATGGAGTTTTAAAATTTGAAACGACTGGAAATAATATTGACATAACAAACAAGGAAAAACTTGTTGAAACCAAGCGACTTTTAGAACAGTACAAAAAGATTGTTGAAGCAACCGACAATTTGGTAAAGACATTGGAAGCCATTGATTTCCCTACAAGACTTTTAACTATTGACAAAAATATTCAGGCGGTTAATTTAGCCTTGAATGAAGCAAAACAATCTATTGAATGTAAACAAAGTGAAAATCAAACATTTTTATTGCAAAAGATTGACCAACAAGACAAAGAAATTAAACTGTTGAAAACGCTTTCATTTGTTGCTTGCGGACTTATTATAGCTGGAATTTTAGTGACATTATTTGTCAAATAAATATAAAGCATTATGAACCCGAATCCGGAAAACAGGCTATTGCACCGCGAGAAGCAAGGGATTCTCGCTTCAATTTTAAGTTTTTCAAGGTAAGGAAGCCATATTCATGTTAGCGGTTATTATAAGGACGATTGTGCTACAATTAAAAATACATATAAAAATAATAAAATGACGGACTTCTCATTCCACTTACAACAAGGACAGCAACTGTTAGAGAAACAGGATGCCGAATCAATTAGAAAAGCTTTAGAACATTTCAAGGCTGCTAATGAAATGACCGAAGATGAGCATGTAGGAAAACCCAAAATTCTTTACTTCTTGGCATTAGGAAACTTGAACATTGGACAGATTGAAATGTCATACAGAATTGCTCATAAAGCTAAGAGGAGTATTGATACAGCTATTGCAAATAGTATGATTTCAATGAACAATATGAGACAGATGCTTGGAGAAGATAATATTGATGCTTTAATAGATCATATTGATGACAACTATTCACAATTAGTGTCATTCACCGATACGGATGATGATGACTTTGATGAGAATGAATTAGACTTTTCTCTTATAAGCAAACTTTATCAAACAGCAGATAAGCCAGAAGTAGAACCACAGTTCTCATTAGATCCAATAAGAGAAGACATTATTTTTGCAACCTTTTCGGGACAAGGAAGAATAAACGATGAACTTGTTTACTTTGACAAATTGAAAGGAGATGTTCTAATCTATGTTCAAGGCTATTTCTCTTCTCTTCTTGGCGACCAAAGCATTTTAAACAGAAGGTTAGCAAATAGAATAACCAATAACGAACCGAGTGACTTTGTTGATGAAGACAGATATATTTTAATCGATCGCCTTCTTTTGACAGAGTTTCTTAGCGAATTTAAAAAACAATCAAATGGTAAAGAACCTTATTATTCATTTGTAGATTACTTTTCAATTGAGATTTTAAATGATTTTACTTACAACAAGGATTTGAAAATTGAGGACTTGGCGTGTAGCAATCATATCCAACAAAAGTTTCATGAACTTTTCAGTAAGAAATATTCGGACAAGATTCAGCAATTAAGAAATGATTACACAGTTATTTTTGAAAATACTTGTAAGGCATTGGCTACAAATTGGATTAAGCAAAATATTTTTAAAAACAATCATGTAGTCATTGAAGATTTTCAGTTGGAGAAAATGTCTGTAGAAGAACTTTTTCAGTTCAGAAAGCAATGTGCTCAGAATAGAGATTTAAAAGCACTTTTAGCGATAGCAAAATATCGCTTTATTAAAGGATCTGCAGCCACAAATGAAAGCAATTTGCCTGAAATGTGTTATTATTATGGAAGATTACATCGAGCAGAAGAGCTAAAAGAATTTCTAAAGGAAAAAAGTTTTTACCTTTTTATGTTGTCAGACTCTTGTAAATCAATAGCTGAAAACTTGCTAAACATAGGAACTAAATTCCCTCACTTGAATGAAAAAGAAGTTTCCTACCTTGAAGAAAAGTATTGTGATTCGAAAACTTTTGAATTATTTGATGTAATTATGTTCGATGAAGAGTTGCTTCCACGACCAATTAAAAAATTCGACAAGGATTTGTTGAAAACGAAAAACACTGAGTTCTCAAGTGAATTTCTACTCAAAATCTATGATTGCTTTTCAAAGAATGAGGATTTGGATGATGGATATTCTGAGATGTTCATTTATTCAAGAATAAAAAACAACATTATTCGCAAAAAATACGAACATGTCGGCCTGGGAGAGTATTGTATAATTCAGCCCATATTGAGCAACCAATTTTGGACTTTAATGAATGATAAATTTGGTGAAAAACCTGCTGACGACTTAATTAAGGAACTCTGTCATGATGAAAATTGGGAAGAATTCAAAAAATCTGATTTTTATCTACTCAATTCCGAACATATAGAAGAAGTGGCTACAGAATATTTTCAAAATTCAAAATTAGTGGCGGAAGTTAAGATGGAGATTGCAAGATTTTGGCTTAACGATATTAATTCCCATAGCATAAGATTAGTATAAACCAACTTAAATTAAGGAGGAATATTTCAATGCTTATAAAACTGAGTGCAACACCCTTACCGCTCACTGAAAGAACCATTGATAGAATGGTTTATAAGTTATATAGTTAACAGAGGAGATAAGAATAATTGAGAAATAAATACCAATGTTAGAAAAGAAAGAATATCAAGGATACTTTTACATACCTGAAATACCAGATAAAAAAATCTCAGGTATTTTGTATTTTTATCCAAACGAAAAAATACGGCTTGAACTAATTGGTGGTTGTTTATCGGGAATAGCAAATGGACCTTTTTGCAAACAAAACGATTTACAAACTATTTTTGGTGTAGTTAGAACCGAAAATGGAGTTGCAAATGTTACGCTTTTGAATTGTTATGGCTCTGGGGGCAAGAGTTATAATAAATTGCAAAATTGCGAGATTTGTTTAACAAATTACTCTTGCAGTTATTTGCTGTTAGGAAAACATTTAAAAGACAAAGAAGATAAAGTTTTCGATAAAATAAGAGTTTCATTTCCTTGTTTTAACGATTGGTATGGGGATAATAAAATTCACTTTGATTGTGAAAATGATTTTACAGCGATCTTCAAAACGGTTAATGATCATAAGAATCCACTAAAAATCCCATTAAATCAAACCGAAACTTTAATTATAAATGGATATTCAAGTCATTACGACATTAATCGTCACGAAAAATGTCTGTATGAACAATCTTACATTGAATTAGAGAATACAGACAAATCGAAATTATTTGATCTGTTGGTTAATATTGGTTGGTTTAAGGATTTTTATTCTTTTGCCGCAATGATGGCAATGCCATTTTCAGAAATTTACCTATATGATAATGATGATGTCAATATTGTAAGTAAAAGTCCTTATCCTAATCCCGTAATATTATTTTTCGTTACAGAAGAAACTTTTGAGAAAAAAGATAAATTTTCTTATCATCATTTTTTGTTTGATTTTCAAAAAATAGAAAGCAATTTCGAAATGATAATGAAAAAATGGTATGAAAAAAAAGAGAATAGCGAGCCAATAATACAACAACTAATATCAAGCGTAACATATCGCAGGTTTATTAAGAGTTCGGACTTCCTCATTGTTATTCAGGCAATAGAAGGTTATTACAACAGGTTTGAAAAAGAAGATAATTTAAAAAGTTTATTAATAGATCTTTACAATAAATACGGAGATGCTCAAATTATTGAAAACAATAAACCTAATTTAGATCAAGTAGTCGACTCTCGTCATTATTATTCACATATTTTGCCTGAAGGGAAAAAGGAAAATGTATGCAAAGGATTTGAATTATATGGTTTAGCAGAAAAATTAAAACCTTTACTTATTGGTTGTGTCCTGAGATTGATAGGTTTTGAGAATAGGGAAATAGACGAGTTGTTGCAAAATTATTATCAATGGAATAATAATAAATTTATTGATGTAAAAAAAATAGATTTTATAAAATTTTAATAGTGATGATACCTAACGATAAACTCCAACCAACCAACAGCCAGTTTGTCCTGTATCAGGACGATAATGGGGTAACTAATGTCAATGTCCGTTTTGACGAACAGGATGTTTGGCTTTCGCAACAACAAATTGCTATGCTGTTTGATACTACACAACAGAATATCAGCTTGCACATTAACAGCATCTTAAGCGAAGGCGAATTATTGAAAGAAGCAACTCACAAGGATTTCTTGTTAGTTCGAAATGAAGGCAACAGATCGGTAAAAAGGCAGATTGAGCATTATAATTTAGATATGATTATCGCGATTGGTTATCGCGTTAAATCACAAGTAGCAACACGATTCAGGCAATGGGCGACACAGCGGTTGCACGAATATATCCAAAAGGGGTTTACGATGGATGATGAACGCCTCAAAGGAAACGGGAACCGCTATTTTCGTGAGTTACTTCAACGAATTAGAGATATCCGTTCGAGCGAGCGTAATTTGTACCAACAAGTGACAGATATTTATGCCACAGCAGTAGATTATGACCCACGAGCCGACCTTACCCGCCAGTTTTTTGCCACTGTGCAGAATAAAATGCACTATGCCGCCCACCAGCATACAGCTGCGGAAGTGATCTACCAGAGAGTAGATGCAGATAAGCCAATGGTAGGTATGAGCAACTTCAAAGGAGATTATATAACCCGGGATGATGTTAAAATTGCAAAGAACTATCTATCCGAAAAAGAATTGCAAATTTTGAACTTACTGGTCTCCCAATATCTCGATTTTGCCGAATTACAAGCTATTGAAGAACATTCAATGACCATGTTACAGTGGATAGAAAAACTGGATACTATACTGTCGGCCAGCAATCGTCCCTTACTTAACAATGCAGGAACGGTTTCGCATAAGCAAGCTATTGAAAAGGCAACACGAGAGCTTGAAGAGTATCGCCGTAAGGAAATGTTACAATACGAAAGCGATTTTGATAGAGCAATTAGAGAATTGAAATCTCAGTCAGACGATAATAACAAAACACCAGAATAGATTATATGTAATTTGAAAAATTGTTTTATCTTTGTCGCAAGCTAATCAGCCTGCTTAAAGTGGAGCAAATTAAAGAGGTTATCTCGTTACTTATCCGTTACCTATTCTGAATCAGATACTATTCAAATATCTGATTTTCAAGGGAATAATCCAAATACATAGTTTTGTTACCAAATCGTTACCTGAGGTGCTTTTTGTAAATCGAACATAATAGACTTTTATTCAATTGTTTGCATTGTTTTGCATAGCACCGGATAACTCTAAGTAAACTAAATTTGTAATTAAAAAATTAGAGTTATGGCAAGAAGCACATTCAAGGTTCTGTTCTACCTCAAAAAGAACAATTTAAAAGATGGCAAAGCACCTGTCATGGGAAGGATCACAGTAAATAGTACCATCGCACAGTTTAGCTGTAAGCTAAACATTAAGCCTTCCCTTTGGGATACCAAAGCAAACCGGGCATCGGGCAAAAGTCTCGAAGCACAAAAAATCAATCAGAAATTAGACAACATCAAAACCCAAATTGGAAAACAATATCAGAGTATCTGCGACAAAGATAACTTTGTCTCTGCCGAAAAAGTTAAAAATGCCTATTTAGGCTTTGGTGATGAGTTCCGCACTTTCTTTTCTATTGCTGACGAGTTTTACGAAAGTTATGCCAAGCGTGTCGGCAAGGATAGAACCGAAGGTTCGTATGAGCAACTAATTATCAATCGAAGACGAGTAGAGATGTTTCTTCGGGACAGATACAATCTATCGGATATTCCAATCAAAGAAATAGAGCCTCAATTTGTTGAGGATTATTACACTTACCTATTAGAAGAACGAAAGCTTGCTGGTAGTACTTTGCTTACTGCTGTAACGAAGCTCAAACAGATTATGTTGATAGCCCAGCGAAAAGGATATATCCATGTCAATCCTTTTGCCAGTTTCCGATTCAAAGCTCAAACTCGAGATAGAGGGTATTTGACCGAAGACGAACTTCGCCGATTTATGACTGTGGAGCTCAGAAGATACAAACAACGCCAGATTCGGGATATCTTCGTCTTTCAGGCATTTACAGGCTTGGCTTATGCAGATGTTAAGAAGCTAACTTTCGATGATATTCAAACCTCTTTTGATGGTGAATTATGGCTAATAGCCAAACGCAAGAAAACGAATGCGACATTCTATGTCAAATTATTGCCGATAGCAAAGCAACTCATTGAACAATATCGTCTTGTTGCTAAAAATAATTTTGTTTTTCCTGTACCAAGTCATAGTGACAATATGAACCGTTGCTTGCAACGTATAGCCAAATTATGCGGTGTAAATAAGCGAGTTACCTCGCATATGGGGCGCCATACGATGGCAACGACAGTGTGCCTCTCGCAAGGTGTACCCATCGAAACGGTCTCTCAGATGCTCGGGCACAGCTGCATCACCACGACTCAAATCTACGCTAAAATCACCAATGACAAGATTAGTAAAGATATGGCAGTATTGACAGATAAAATTGGGGATAAATATAAACTGGAGACAGATCGCCCTCAATCCGATTTCAGAAATATCAAACGAATCACCAAAAAGCAAAAAGAGATGTTGCCCCGGAAAAAGAGAGAGAATAATCCGGTTAATCCATCGACTTATATCATTCCCAAATGGGCTAAAGTGGAATAAAACAAGAATAATAAAGATCGAGTCAGCCGTTTCATTGCAGGAGAAGATTACTTCTCACAAGGCAAACCAGTCAAGCCCGAAGCCCTACGGGTCGGAAACGAAAATCACCATCCTTCGGATAGTATTTTCGCACCGAGCCTTGCCTATTTCCCTGCTCGAAGTGTAAAGAAGTTTCCTGCAACGAAAACGACCGACCCGACGATGGCGCATATCTTCAAAAGTAAACAAGCATCCCTGATTAACATCAAGAATGCTTGTTTTCATTTTATGCGTGGGGCAACTTCAACCCCCTCCCCTCTGAATCTGCATATCTATTATTCTATTTTTCATCTTCCATTGTTAAAACGGCAGTTCCGGCGATTGGTAGTTATTATGCAATACTTGTTGAAGTTCTTTCTCGGGATAAAGTATCTTCCCTCCGATAGCTGTATAGCAGATCATTCGCTTGTCACGCAAGGTTTGAAGCGTGCGAGGCGAAATATGAAGGTACTTCATCACTTCCTCTCCACTCAGATAACGTTCGTCTGCCAATGTTGGGTGATGCTTGTCTCGAACTTCCTGCACATCCTCAATGGATTGCTCTATCTGCCCTAAAAGTTCTTTGAACTCTTCGGATTCGTAATTGATAAATTTGTCCATAAGTTATTTTTTTACAGGTTTTATTTCTGTTTGGAGCAAGCTATCAATATCCTCTTCCTTATAATAGACCTTACCCCCCAACATAGAGAATGCTATTTTGCCATTATTGCGCCAAGTCTGCAAGGTACGTTTCGAGATTCCCAAAGCACAGCATACATCTGCCGAATCCATTCAGCCGTCTCTGGGGTTGGTGCAATATAACTCTTTCAATGTTGTGGCTTCAAAAGTAAGCCTGTGAATCTGCCTTTTCAGCAATTCCCATGTGTGTAAGTCAATACATACTATTTCCATAACTTCTAGTCTTTTAAATCTTTTTCGTTAAATGTACTTGCTAAAGAGCGTTTTAGGCCCTCATTAGCCGCACGGGTTATCAAGTCCTTGTTCGTCGACAAGTGATCGGCAAGGATATTCGACAACAAAATAGTCGGGGTAATCTCCGATACGATATGTTGCAGCGAGGCAACCAATGTTTGTAATTTCTCTTTCATACGCACATCGATATATACCGGAGTATAATCTTTTATTTTGCGTGTTGTCAAAAATCGATTGGTATACTCTTCTTCGTCTTTCTTGCGAGAGGGCTTTGTTTTAGACGAATTTGGCATTCATGTGCTATTATCAAACATATCGGATACATTTGGTTTCTCATTTGCTGTTTTATCACTTTCTGTATTCTCACTCATATCTCTTTTGTTTTAATTGTTAATACCATGCAGATCATATTTTACTGCATTTGACTTGTTTCTTTAGGAGATATAAAAACTCAATCATCCCTGATGCGGTTGCTCTTGCTCATTGTAAATAGCTTTCGGGAGAATAATCGATATACAATATTGCATATCGGGGCTTTCCGAAATCGAGTGCAAGATATCAACTATCTACCCCCTGCGCTGTGAGCATAACAGCCTCACCTAACAGGTTAGGCTTGTATGCTACTGATTATTAAAATGTTTCAATTGAAGTATATACTCGAAAAGGAGTAATTGGGGAATAATGGTCAAACTACAGGTGTAGAGTAACGTGCTGAATAACAGTAGAAAATATCAACTTGATAAGGAATGGAAATATTTATAGAAAATATAGGTGGATAATATTTTTTAACTATTGAAGGCTATATTCCCTCAATTTCTCTATCAGGGTATCTATATTTTCAAGCCCGAATATCTGTTCCCGTTTGTTGCGGTTACGGCAGTTGAGTAGTTGTTGCATACCGATATAGTGTTTGTTATCGCCATATCTTTCTTTGTTACCCTCTGTGCGAAAGGATATAAAGTCTCTATTACCATCGGCAACCGATACCCACGTATTTTTGATATACTTGTGTTCGCTCAATTGGTCAAAGAGATAGACCAATGTCTTTTGGTTAGTTACCTGTAGTGACTCGAGGAGTTTTCCCGAAAGAAGTTTCTTTAGTTCAGATACTTTTATTTTTGAACGAAACAATTTGATAGCTTCTATGCAGTCCGCTAATAAAGAGTACTGTTCTTTGCTAAGTTTGGGTTGGTAAGAACGTTTGGTAGATTTGGGGTTAGTTTCCTTGATTACAGCTTTTTCCTCTACTTGTGGTTCTTCCTGATGAATATCCACTTTAGGTTTTGGAAGAAGCTTCTCATATTTTATACATAAGCGTTCCAAACTGACAAGGTCTACCAATTCTCTGAAATAGGGTAAATTAATCTTGATTAGTTCTGCAGTATAGTTGCTTGGAGTTATCGCAGCTATTGGTTTTATAAATGTACGATACCGATGATAAACATCTTTGCTTATTTCATCATAAAAGTCACTGTACCAAAGATAATCCTCTCTCCCGTCACGAAGATATTTGGGTAAGCTTGCAAGAGGAGGATTGTTGCGGATGATATCCAATACTTTACTTTTGTAATGGAGTATTTCTGCCTCTGTGAGCTGTGGCTGTGAGACCAGACCAAGTGCCGTTTCATAATTGATTGCTACAAAATCATTGAGACTCTGCTGTACAAGTTGGAAGGATTCCGGCACATCCGTAAGTTCTATATCTCGCTCACCATTATACATGCACTAAAGATAGTAATATTACCAATAGGAGCAATAAGAGTGACTCTATTTTATCAGGCAGTATGGCAAATACATGCACACCTAAGCAAAGCTATACACATCATATTGTCAATGATATAACTATCAAATTAACAATCTATATTTGTCGAAGTATCCATGTCGGATATAGCTAATTTATACAACGATATGAGAAATTTAATCCACTTTCTACCATTCATTTGCTCCGGCTACCCTTGAAGAGCAATAGGCAATACACCAACCGTATTGCGATATCGGAAGTATCCGATAATGCACTCCCTTCGGAGTGAAAATGTTGCCACCGATTCAAAAAACAAAGAGACTATCGCCTCTTTATTTTTTTCTCGTCGTCAAAGAAGCAAGGTAATCTTTCGGGTAACCCAAAAAGCTCTCCGAGACTTTTTGACTTACTGCCGAAAATACCTTGCTCTGCGAGGCAGTGACCACGCGAAACATAAATCCGGCGTACCTTGAATTTATCCTACGCTTGAAAACGGGCTCACGTTGGTCGCCTGTTTTAAGGTCACTTTACAGCCCTTTCGTTTTTCTCCCGATGGTCGCAAAACTGTCGGGCTACCCTGTGCTTTGAGGCACAGGAAATCCCATAACTCTAAAATAAAACGTTATGCAAAATAAGAAAACGAATTATCAAAATAAATCGAAAGGGGGAAGACCAGCAAAGGGAGAAGATAAATTGACTGTTCCAATTAATTTGAGATTAACAAAATCAGATTATAATTCCGTGAAAGAAAAAGCAGATATATTGGGTATCTCTCCGACCCAATATGCCCGGGAAATGGTATTGAATGGCAGTATCAAATCCCGCTATACTTTAGAAGAATTAGACTTGATACGCAAGGTCGCAGGTATGGCTAATAATCTGAATCAGATAGCAAAGCAGGCTAACAAATCGGGCTTTGCTCTAGTCGGTGCAGAGATAGCACATATTGCCATTCAAGTAAAAGGATTGATAGATGATCGCTAAGAATATCAAAGGAAAATCATTCAAGAGTTGTGTCAATTATGTAATGAATAATACTGCCGAACTGCTAGAAGCCGAAGGTGTTTTTGCGGATAGTGCTAAAGATATGATTCGCAGCTTTGCCATACAACGCTCCGGTAGGAAGGAAATAAAGCAGCCTGTGGGACATATTCCAATATCGTTTTCGCCCGAAGATAAGCCAAGGATGACCAACGATTTTATGCTTCAATTGGCTAAAGAATATATGCAGGAAATGGGCATTAAGAATACCCAGTATATCATCGTCCGACATCACAATACGGACAATGACCATCTGCATATTGTGTATAATCGCATTGATAATAACTTGAAACTAATCTCTGTCAATCAGGATTACAAACGAAATATCAAAGTTTGTAAGAAACTAAAGAATAAACATAATTTGACTTATGGAAAAGGAAAAGAGAAGGTCAAACGAGAGAAATTAGAGAATCCCGATAAGGTAAAATATTATATTTATGATGCGATAAAATCGGTTTTGCCAAATTGTAAAACGCCTGCCGACCTGCGTTTTGCTCTTAAAAAGTTACATATTGAGCTCGTATATAAATTCAAAAAAACAACCAATGAAATTGAAGGGGTATCATTCCGGTACGATAATGTTAATTTCAAAGGCTCGAAAATTGACAGAAAATTTAGTTTTGGAAATCTAAAAAAAGAGTTTGAAAAAAATATTGAAGAAGCGAAAGAAAGAGGTCGGGAGGAACTTCTGCGAGAACAGACAGAACAAGAAGAGGCTAAACAGCAATCACCACCGCTGACTAAACGAAATCTTGTTATTAAGGGAGTAGAATTGAGTGATGATCAAGAGGAAACAGTAAGAAATGGAGGTTACATCTTCCTAAAGAATATGGTAAGCAAGGATGGGAAAATGCTATTGTCAGCCTATGTTTTTCTGAATGATGATCAGAACAGGGCTTTCTTGAGCAAAGAGAATCCGGATGAGTTTGTTAAATATGGGAAGTATGAAATGCGTGTCCGGGATAAAATATTAGTGGAAAACGGCTATATGACAAAAGCTAAAGTGAAGTGGTATGGTGGTGGATTTGCATATCCGTATTTGTGGAAAGAGAATAAAGCTGATATTGAATATAAGGAATCATTCCATGATCCAAGAGTGCCGAAAGAGAAAAAACTGGAAATGAAGACAAAGCAGTCTATTGTTCAACAGAAAAATAGAGGGAGGAAAAGGTAGGTTCACTTTCATTTATATTATCTTTGTAATTGCTCGAAAAACTTCATTTGGAATAATATTTTAACTGATGACAATAAAATATAGTTATAGTTGCGTAATTTTCTCTAGTATTATATATGTGATATTTATACTGCTTGTATCTTGTGAAAATGTTGCTTTTCAATCTAATCAATATATTCACAATGCAGAAAATATAATTGAACAATCGCCAGAAGCTGCTATGCAGATATTAGATTCAATCATCGACCCGACTTCTTTAAGTAAAGACGAATTATACAGATATAACCTTTTAAAAATTCAATCAAAAGATAAGCTCTATAAAGACATAACCCAAGATACTGTTATCTTTGAAATTTGCGACTATTATATAAACCAAAAGGAATATTTAACGGCTGCCAAATCCTGTTACTATGCGGGTAGGGTTTTACACGAAAAGAAGGAAAACGACCGTGCTATCCATTTTTATAAAGAGGCTGAAAGATACGCCGATTATTTAGGAAGCGATCTTAACCTGAAAGGTGTAATTCAAACAAATATCGGATATTTGTTATATCACCAATTTGAATTTAAAGAAGCATTAACCTGTTTTAAAAAAGCATCAGAGTATTTTGAACAAGACAAACAGTTAATAGTAAAAGATTTATCTGTTAAATTAGAGATAGGAAACTGTTTTTCGATGTTACACGAAAATGATAGTGCCAATTATTATTATAATTTGAGTCTGAATCTGGCTGATGATTCTCAGGAGCCTTCTATCAAAATTGGTGCATTAATAAATCTAGGTTCTGTATATGTAAATCAAGGAAGTTATAGGGAATCATTAAAACTATATAGGCAAGCCTTAGCATTAACTCCCGATAATACAACAACAGAGGCTACATTATACTTGAATATTGCTACATCATACAACAATATAAATAAAAAGGATTCTGCAAATTATTACTTTAATAAGGCATTAAATATTAGTACAGCAATAAATGAACCTTATTTATTGGCCACTCTCTATAATATCTCCTATAAGCAGAATGAAGAATCAAGGAATTATGAAAAGGCGTTTGCCGATTTAAAGGAATATAATTCTATTATTGAAAATATATATTTAAAAAATGAGAAAAAGGAAGTTTTAGATATTCAAAAAAAATATCAATTCGAGCGGGTAAAGAATCTGAATAGTGAATTACAGATTAAGAATCAGAAAATTATTGTGTCAAGCCTTGTAGCAATCCTTATTATGATTATCCTTTGTTTCATTTATTATTACCGAATGCAAAAGAATAAAAGAAAAGTTGACGAAGCTGAAAAGAAAATACTGCATCTAAATAATCTGGCATTAGGATATGACGAGAAAAGAAAGACCTTTCGGGACACGCTTCTTCATCATTTCGATATATTGAAAAAGTCGGCAGTTTTACAGATGTATTTGAGGAAAGACGAAATAAGGCAGGGGGAAAGACTTCTTTCTAAGTTTAATGATATTGTATATAAGCAACAAGAACTTGATTGGGATATGCTATACGATACAATGAACGAGCTTCATTATGGATTTTTGGATAGATTAAAAGAATTAGCCTCAACACTTGATGATAATGAGTTTAAAATCTGTTGTCTTATTTATTCAGATTTTACAAATCAGGAAATCGGAATCATTATGAAATTTAGTAGTAGTACGATTACCCATAAACGTTCATTGATTCGTAAAAAATTAGGATTACCGGACTACTCAAATATATCCGAATATCTAAAAGACCTCTCCAAAAGTCTATAAATTTTCATATTTTCTTCAATTTAAGTGACTTTCTCAATGTAAGAAAAGTCGCTGAATACATCGCAATATAAAGCATAATCAGCTTATTGTAAGCGAAATATACTAAAAACTGCGTTATAAAAAGTCACATCCTATTGTGCAGCACATTTTGTCTATCTATTTTTGGGTTTATCGAGTTAGGTCAACAATTATATATTCACACTAAATCCAAAAAAAAATGATAAAAAACAAAGTACCATTTTTTGCACTACTCCTGCTATTCTTCATTCCTGTATTTTTCGTTTCGGCACAGAATCCGCAATATCCGATCAAAGAAAATGTGCTTCAACGAAATGTTATTTTGGAACTCGCCAGATTGTATTCAACATCAGTTCGTTCAGCAAAATACTCTGTGGTAGCTTTTAATGTTCCTAATACGCCTCATATCTGTGTTCAATTTGGATTTGAAGGTCAATTTGAAATAACCATTTCAGACGAACAAACCGAATATTACAATAATGTAATATCCATTTTTCTATCTCCAAATGGAAAAAAAGAGAAATTGAACATTTCAATTTCGAGCCTAAAACCAGGAAACTACACCTTTACAATCAAAGATTTATCGAGCCAGAAAAGTTCGTCAGGGAAGTTTTCAATAAAATAATGTGTAGGCATTAAGGTTTAAGAATACATATTAAGGTGGAAGTTGAAAAACCTGAAACAGAGTAGACAAACTAAAAAGAATAATAATGAAAAACAATCTTTTCCTTCAAAGAGTAAACACTTGTAAATTAGTATTTATGACGTTATTCTTGTCAATCGTACTATTTAGTTGCAGCAGCGATTCCTTCGATTTCGGGCAAGACGAAATAGATGCAAGTAGCCTGTCGCTAAAGTCAGAAGCAGTGGTTCTACCAGATAGTCTAGGGGCAATATTAGATATTGAGGAAACAGAAGAATCGAAGGCACTAAAGGAATTGCTTGAGAAAAGCAAGCTGAAACTGCGTAGTTCTTATTATGGAGACCCAAACTACGACGAATATTTTGAAGATAATTTATGGCAAATAAGGGAATTGCCCTTAATGATTAGGTCAAGAGCCTCTAATGGAGGAAAACAATATCTAACATCAGCAGGGAAAAATGCCGAAATTTATCTTAATTCTCGCCAAAGATCTAATAGCATTCAAAAATTTTATCTAAAAAAATATCCAGCTTCTTCTGGTATAAGTAATATTATATATTCATATAGCGATAGGACACCTATAACTGCGGGATATTACACGAATAATCCTGACCACAAAATATTGTATGTAAAACCAGATGAGAGTGGGTCTTTATATACTGCGGATTGGAGTATCAGCCCTGTGTCAACTTCAGGATATGTGCAAATAATAAATAATGGATTGATTGCGCAAGGTAGTAGTGGTGCATGGTATGACATTTACTACAAGGTGATGGGAGTTGGTGGTTCTAATAAAATTACTTTTGATAAATATACTTCTGGAAATGCTGCCCAAGAGTTTGAGTTAATAGTTGATGACGGATTCACTATTGAAAGTTTAGAGTTCGTAAATGATTATTCGGCTACAATTACACGCATAGCGGATGGGACAGTTATAGACAGAGAAACAAATCGTGAATATAGTGCAAAGAGATTTGATTTACCATTAACAAAACTTGGTAATGCAAGTTCTTCTTTTGTACAGAAAAAGAATATAAATTTTGCTCTGATTAACTCCCGTGAATTTAAAGCTAAAAGACCAGAAATTATCAATGATAAACTTTTTCTACTGCCAAGTTTAAGCTCACCTGCTTGTCTGGACTATTACGCCTCAAATTATGCCGAAAATACAGGTCGCCCAGCGAGTGTTTCTGTAAATATCCCTGCTCGTTCTTCTGTGGCATATACCTATAAAATAGCAGCTTATCGTGTTTCCAGTGATTATAAACTTATTGCTTCATTTAGAGACAGAAAAATTACAATATCTGGAAGATGGACAGGTGTGATATATTCAGAAGAAAAAAGCACCTTAGACTATGTGATAACACCATTAGATTCGAATGGTGGAGATATACCTTTAAGAGCATCAGCCTTAAAGTCGGTAAATGCAAAAAATGCAACAAGAAGTAACCCATTAAATCTATAATAACTATGAGAGAGTATTTAATTCTTATATCTATTCTAATTTATTTTGCGTCATGTGATAATGATATATTGTCTGATGCAAGTGACGGAGTAGACGCAAATACAGAAAAAAGCGGAGATATTATGCTCCAAGAACGTGACCGCAGCCGCCCTGTAATATTATTTAAACTGAAACCGAAACTAAAATATGGCGGTGATTTCAAAGAACCAGATTCGTATTTGGGATATTCTTATGATTATGGAGAGTCGGTTGGAGGAAACGAAGCTGATGCAAAAGAACCTGTAATAGACTTGGTTAGATTGAAGGCGAAATACCCGTCTTATGTAACCCCTAAAAGACTGAGGCAAACTTATTCGTCGAGTAGTGCATGGTCGAGTTATGACAAGTTTCACCGAGATTCGTCAGTTATAAAGAAGGTAAATTCTGGATTTCAATTAAATGTGGGTATTTTCAAAATAGGAAAAAAGAAAAAAACCACAGAAACATTTCGTTCTGTATTAACAACAGAAAATGAAAGCACAATAGGTGAAGTTAGTGCAGAAGTTAGACACGGAATGTTCACACTGACAACTACCGATGTTGTAACAAAAAGAATTGCCGCTGAGTATCTGGATGAAACTTTTTTATCCTCATTGTATAACAAACCTGTAGAAATGCTCCTTAAAGAAAATGGCACATTTGTTTTAACAAGCTATTTTACAGGTGGTAGGGCAAGTGCCTCGTACTACGGTATTACATCGAGTTCCACATCTGACCTAACAAAGACAAAAGATATGGAGAAGAATCTCGACGCTTCATTTGCATGGAAACCTAAAAATGATGCAGGAAATCTGAAAGGCGATTCGATTTCGGGTTCTCTTAATTTTGGACGAAAGAGAGGGGATAGTCTGCATATCCAGCAGATAGGTTCTATTAAAGAAGTGTATTTTCAAGTTAATACTATTGGTGGGTTATACGATCACTCTATAAGTTCGAATATTTCGAATATTAAAGACGTAAATTATGATTTAACACCTTGGTTAAAGAGTCTGAATGATGAAAGTTTGCATCAAATGATAAATATTGCAGATAATGGATTACAGCCGCTTTCTTCATTCGTCTTAGAGACAAACTTTAAGCAAAGAATACAGGATACGCATTTGGGCTATCTCACTCGTAGTGAACTGGCAGAACCGTTCATAGAAGTGGTAAAAGTCCGTGCAGGTCAGGCATCTAATGGAGAAGCGTTATTCGACGTATTTGCTGTACTAAATACCAGACAAGGAGATAAAATTGTTCTGAGTGATGGTAAAACAAGTTTAAGAAGTGAAACAGAGTTGAGAGCTAACCTGAACGATGCAACTTATTTGACAAAGGCTAAAGCTATTGCAGCACAGAAAAGAAAGTATTTTGCAGAATACGAAATAGACATAAAAGCTAATTATTCTACTAAAATTATGCCTTTGAACCGCAACCCTCTATGTATAGAGCTAAAAGCTATAGATGAATCGAAAATGATGAAGTTTACCAATGCAAATACAAATATGGTTTATCTTTATGACCCTGTAAATCGTGTTGCTTTTGCTTATTACGCACCAGATGGCGATGATTATATTCCTGCATCTTATGGAATATCAGAATGGGTAGAAAACATGACTGAGAAATCTATATCTATGACTACTCTTTATCAACGATATACTATAATTGGTCTATAGATTTGACTATATTTGTAAAAATAACTCTTAAACAAATATACCTTATGAGATTAATGAATTTTTTAGTTTGTGTATTATTATGCGGTTCTTTTATTGCTTGTAGTGATGATGATAATGACAACGATAGTTTAGAGTTGAGTGTAGATTATTTGAATCAATCGGCTTGGACGGGTCAATACATTATAAAAGAAAAGGATGGTAAAACAAATGAGACATATACTATCGGTTTTGCTTTTACTTCGGAAAACAGAGGTTCATTCACTGTTTTCAATAATGTGTCGGAAGAGTACAATATTACCCAAAACATGAAATATTCCGTAAATAAAAAGAGTTTGATAATGACCAATGAAATGGGTAATGCGTCAACTTATTTAGGTGATGGCTGGTTGGTTATGGAAAAAGATAAAAACAATCTGGTATTAGTTAAAAATTTGGAAACTGAAATATATACAGAGTACCTATATTTAAGACGAACTTATTAGTATAAGTAGTTTCTTGCTACATTGAATTGTATAGCCCCAATGGAATATTTCCATTGGGGCTATTTAACGTTTCCTCTTTGAAAAGACTTGCGATGTTTTCTATCTCTTCACTCTTTAATTT
>RRZU011643127.1_pt1 | contig 18135 bp, 16 predicted proteins | sample 2165561 | NCBI WGS metagenome assembly RRZU01 (sample SAMN10456909, study PRJNA506462) | wastewater metagenome | isolation source: wastewater sludge | place: USA: Moscow, Idaho | reverse complement strand
CGAGGTGCACATGCTCTCGAAAAATGCGTTTAATGCGCTGCTCAAAACGCTTGAAGAGCCACCCGCACATGTGCTGTTCATCCTCGCAACGACCGACCCACAAAAAGTCTTGCCCACGGTGCTCTCGCGCTGCTTGCAATTTAATTTAAAGCAAATGCCGCCCGCAGACATCGTCACACATTTGTCAAAAATCCTTACGGCAGAACAGGTTGATTTTGAAGAAGAAGCTCTGCATTTGATTGCCAAAGGCGCGCGCGGCAGTATGCGCGACGCGCTGTCACTGACCGATCAGGCGATTGCGTTCTCGGCATCCAACGTCAGCACCAGTGCGGTCAAAGATATGCTCGGCGCGACCGACAGTGCGCAAATCGAAGCGATATTGCGTGCCTTGATTGCGCGTGATGGCAAGGCTCTGGTGAATATTGCCGAGCAAATGGCGAGCCAATCGACCTCGTTTTTAGACGCAACGATTGAATTGGCGCAGGTGCTGTACCGCATCAGTTTGGCGCAAATTGTGCCCGATGCCGTGCCCGATGACTTTACCTTGGCAAAAATCGTGCGCGAACTCGCACCTGAAATGGGCGCGGACGAGGTGCAGTTGTACTACAGCATCGTCACCCAAGCGCGTGAGCAACTGCATTTGGCACCCGATGCGCAGGCAGGCTTTACCATGATGCTGTTGCGGCTGTTGGCTTTTGCCCCCGAACACTTTAAGGCAGACAGCGCAAAAAAGTAATCAGCGCAACTTCCAAGCCTGTATCCACACAGCACTCATTTGCGTCACCGATGATGCCTGTGTCGATAAAGCCCGCAGAAGTTGCGCCACACACACCCTCACAACGCGCAGCATCCGAACTGCCAACAGCATCCCTCACGTCATCAGGGTCTGAGGATGCGAGTGATGCCGCTGCGCTTGCGCAAACATGGGCCGATATGGTGGTGCACATGGGTTTGAAAGCATTTGCGGGACAACTGGCGCGTCAAAGCGAATTGGTGTTGTTGACAGAGACAGCCATGGTGTTGCGTTGTGAGAAACTCAGTTTAGCAACCGATGACAATGCTTTAAGCGGTCTGCGTTCGGCATTAAAAACCTATTTTACAGCGCAGGGCAAACCTGTCCCAACGCTCAAAGTCGATATTGCCGAATTGGGACAAGTGCGCAACAGTCCGCAAAAAACCAGTGCCAAGCAACGCGACGATTCGCTCGCCAGTGCCAAGCAAGCAGTGCAACAACACCCCACCATTGCCGCCATTGTGCGCGAGTTTGATGGTATGATTTTGCCCAATTCGATACAACCCGAATAATTTTTTAAGAGCATGAATTAAAAGGAACTGATTATGATGAAAAACCAATTAGCGGGCTTAATGAAGCAAGCGCAAAAAATGCAAGAAGACATGAAAAAAGCCCAAGACGAACTGGTCAATATCGAGGTTGAAGGGCAGTCGGGCGCGGGCTTGGTCAAAGTGACCATGAACTGCAAATTTGGCGTGAAACGCGTGCAAATCGATCCGTCACTGATGGAAGACGACAAGGACATGATAGAGGATTTGGTCGCAGCTGCAGTCAATGATGCGGTGCGCCGTGCCGAAGAAGCCAGCGCAGCGCATATGGGCAAACTCACATCAGGCATGAATCTACCTGCGGGCATGAAATTGCCGTTTTAATGTTTTTAAGATAAATCGACACGAGCGTGTAGCGGCGATTGGTATTTTTCAACGTAATCGCCCGATTCTGAAAAAGCCATGAGTTAGATAAATGTATGTGGATTGCTTCGCGGGTAAAACCTCGCTCGCAATGGCTAAGGTTTTTAATGGGCCGTTTGTCAGCGCGCACCATCGAGCATGACGCTGTCATCAATCGTTCCTACGTCGCTACACGCCAAGCACAAGATACAAAAAAGCCCCTAACGTGAGGGGCTTTTGTTCGTGATGCGTGTGTCTATAATCAAGAGGCAGGTTGACCCACAAACACCTCAACACGGCGATTTTCAGCACGACCTGCCACCGTAGCATTGGTGGCAATCGGTTGGGTTGAGCCTTTGCCTTCGGTGGTAAAGCGACTGCTGGCAACCCCTCTATTCACCAAGTAGTTGCGCGTTGATTCGGCGCGACGTTGTGACAATGGGTAGTTAATCGCATCAGAACCAGAACTGTCGGTGTGACCAACCACATACACCACAGTGGTGTTGTTGGCGTTCAATGTGCTGGCAACGGTGTTCAATACCGATTGCAGGCGGGGCTGAATGGTCGCTTGATTGGTGGCAAAGCCCGCGTCTGCTGGGATGTCCATTTTAATGCGGTTGTCCGCTGTGCGTTGAACGTCAATGCCTGTGCCTGCGGTGGCTTGTTCCAAAGCCGCTTGTTGTTTGGCCATTTGGTTGTTCCACACATAACCACCGAGCCCACCGACGGCTGCCCCAATAGCAGCATCACGCCCAACGTGATCGCTGCCTGTGGTGCTGCCGATAATCGCGCCAGCCGCCGCGCCAATCACTGCACCAATGGCAGTTGATTTACCTGCGCCTTGGGGTTGAGTCATTGTGCCTGTCGCACAACCTTGGAGTGCCAATGCACCGACGAGTGTCGAAATTAAGAGGGTTTTTTTCATGATTGAATCCTTTTTAAAAATAACAGAAAAATAAAGTCCAACGTGCTTCTGTTTTTGTGTGGTGCTTAAGGCTTTGCGTCAATATTTGGTTGACATGACCATTGTAGCCCCAAATGTTGGCGGTGGTACTCAGGTTTTCGATTTTTGCGGTTTTCTAAATTAAAAGTGTGTCAACAGATGCTTTGGGTGTGGTATGGGTCTTATTGGCTCAATGCTTAAAAAATCCCTTGCGACAAATAACGATCGCCACGGTCACAGACAATAAAAACGATGGTTGCATCGCGCACCTCGCGCGCCAATTGCAGAGCCGCCCACAATGCGCCACCCGATGAAATCCCTGCAAAAATGCCTTCTTGACGTGCGAGTTGGCGTGCGTATTCTTCGGCATCGGCTTGCGTGACCATGATTTCTCTATCCACCAATTCGGGTTTGAAAATCGTGGGCAGATATTCAGCAGGCCATTTCCGAATGCCCGCAATCGACGAGCCTTCGGACGGTTGCACGCCGATGACTTGAATGTTTGGATTTTGCGATTTGAGATAGGTCGATGTGCCCGTAATCGTGCCCGTTGTGCCCATTGCACTGACGAAATGCGTCACCTGTCCATGCGTGTCGCGCCAAATTTCAGGTCCCGTGGTGCGGATGTGTGCCAGCGGATTGTCGGTATTGCCAAATTGATTGAGCACCTTGCCTTTGCCTTCGGCTTGCATTTGAAAAGCCAAATCGCGCGCATACTCCATGCCATGACCCTTGGCGGTTTCGGTAAGGATGAGTTGTGCACCGTACACTGTCATCGACACACGTCGCTCGACCGATAAATTGTCGGGCATAATCAAAATCATTTTATAGCCCCGCATGGCGGCGACCATCGCCAGTGCAATGCCCGTGTTGCCACTGGTCGCCTCAATCAAAGTGTCACCGGGTTGGATGTCACCCCGCGACTCGGCTTGTAAAATCATCGACAAAGCAGGGCGGTCTTTGACCGAACCTGCAGGATTATTGCCCTCTAATTTGGCGAGTAAAACATTGTTGCGCTCGGTGAGTAGGTTTGCATCCATGCGCTGAATGCGTACCAAAGGTGTGTTGCCGATGAATTGATCGATGGTGGGGTAGTTGGGTTGCTTGGATGGGTTCATGGTAGCTACTTGGATTTTTGAATGGCGTATTGTAGCACTGCGCGAGCAGCCATGTCGGATGTGTGGATGGTGTACAATCAGCCCGTCCTTGATTGATATGAACATCGTCATTGCGAGCCAAGCGAAGCAATCCAAATAGGCTCGCAATGACCATTTTTTTGTGAATAGCCCTATGTTAATAACTTCCACCCGCGCCATCATCCCATTTGCCCACGGCTCATCTAACCCAACGTGGCGCGAGCCATTTGATGCCATCGCCGATCAAGTGCGCGCACAAGCACAGGATGCCAAAGTCGAACTCGCGTTTTTAGAAATCATGTCTCCGAATGTGCATGAAGTGGTGCGCGATTGCGCCGAACAAGGCATTCATCACATCCGCATCGTGCCTTTGTTTTTCGGCGTGGGTAAGCATGTCGCTGAAGATTTGCAGGGTTTGGTTGAGGCGATACGTGCTGAGTTTGTTGAGATAGCGATTGAAATTGCCCCAGCGGTGGGGCAGAGTGAAATGGTACGTGAAGCGATGGCAAAATATGCCATATCCATTTAACCTTAGACTCGTAAACCCTTACCCACCAAGATAATACACGGCGCATCGGTTTCGGGCTGCGCAAAATCGTTGCTCGCCATGCGGGTTAAATCCAAACGTACCACCGCTTCGTCCGCCCAGCTTGCCCCAAACACCATGACCACAGGTGTGTCGCCATCAAACCCTTTGTCCAATAAGGTCTGCGCCACCGCTTGGCGATGCAAACCACCCATGTAGAAAACCAATGTTTCAGACGGTGTGAGGTGGGTGTGCCAAAGGTTGTCAGGCTGATCATTTCCAACCGAGGCGGTGAGTAGGCGCACACTGCGCGCCACACCACGGCGGGTCAGAGCAGTTTTGGCACTGGCGGCGGCGGCGAGGGCGGAGGAGACCCCTGGGACGATTTCGTAATTCAAACCAACAGACAGTACCGCGTCAATTTCTTCATCCAGTCGTCCAAAAATCGCTGGGTCACCACCTTTGAGGCGCACCACGCGCTCGTATTGCAAGCCATAACGGATGAGTTCAGCGTTGATGTCCGCCTGCTTTTTGGACTGACCGCACTTTTCGCCCACACCACGTTTACCGACATCGACCATGATCGCATCGGGATGTGCGTGTGCCAACACACCGTGGTCAATCAACGCGTCATACAGCACGACTTGGGCAGTTTGCAGGACTTTGACCCCACGCAAAGTGATGAGGTCGGTCGCGCCTGGACCTGCGCCGACAAAGGTGATGGTGTGGGATGGGTTCATATGTACTCACTCAATAATTCGTCATACCCGCATGGGGTTAGCGGGTATCCAGTTTGTTTATCTAACTTAAAACTGTCATCAATTTTTAAGCGTAGAACAAACGCTTCACGTTCGCTGGATTCCCGCTAAAATCATGCGGGAATGACGGAATTTGTAATGTCATGCTCTCCTAATTAAGGAGGTTGCGGAGCAAGTCCGCAATGACCAAATTTTTTGCAATGACCATTGAATGGTTTTACGCAAACATCCCGCCCGCGACCGTTTGATTGCTCACTTCATCAATCATAATGAATGCGCCACCTGTTTTAATATCGCTGTACGCATCGATGGGTAAAGCCTGTTGCAATTGGATGTGCACGCGGGCGATGCCGTTCATTTCCAAATGATGCGCATTGCTGTGCTCGTCCAAGGTGTGGATGTTCAATTGATAATCCACGGTGTTGATGCGCGCAGGAACCGTGCGTGTGCCGTGCTTGATGAGGTATTTGCGCCCCAATGCCATGGGCTCTTCTGCAAACCAGCACACATCCGCTGAGCGCAATTTATCGACTTGGGCGGGTTGTTCGCCCGAATTAATCCAATCGCCGCGCGAGATGTCGATGTTGTCCGCGATGGTGAGCGTGACCGATTGCCCCGCAAATGCCGATTCTCGAGTGCCGTCAAAGGTGTGAATACCAGTGATGGTGGTGGTGCGGTTTTGAGGTTGGACGGTGACGGTGTCGCCAACTTTGACTGTACCTGATTCGATACGTCCAGCGTACCCTCGAAAGTCATCAATTTTACTGCCGTCATGACGCACCACAGTTTGCACGGGGAAACGCAAGGGCTGCGCCGATTCATCGGGTACGGGGAGTGTGTCCAACAATTCAAGCAAGGGTTTACCATCATGCCACGGCATGTGCTCAGAGGCGTGTACCACGTTGTCACCCTTGAGTGCCGACAAAGGCATGGGGATGAAGTGCTTCACGCCCACACGTTTGGCAAGGTTTGCATAACTATCGATAACGCGCTTGTATTTCACTTCATCATAGTCGATTAAATCCATCTTGTTCACGGCAACAATGATGTGTTCTACGCCGAGTAGGGCGAGCAAGGCAGAGTGGCGTTTGGTTTGCGTGAGCAATTCAATTTCACCGTCCATGCTAAAGTCGAGTTTGCCCACATCGACGAGGATAATCGCAGCGTGCGCGGTCGATGCGCCTGTCACCATATTGCGCGTGTATTGCTCGTGCCCTGGGGTGTCGGCAATGATGTATTTGCGGCGCGGTGTGGCGAAGTAACGATATGCCACGTCGATGGTGATGCCTTGTTCGCGCTCGGCTTCCAGTCCATCGGTGAGCAATGCCAAATCCACACTGTTGTCGTATGAACGGTTGTGTTTCGATTGCGTGACCGCGTGCAATTGGTCAACGAATACGTTTTTGCTGTCAAACAACAGGCGACCGATGAGGGTGGATTTGCCGTCATCAACGGAGCCTGCGGTGATAAAGCGGAGTAAGCCTTGGTTTATATTTGGATTTGTCATTTTTGTTCCTGAATGTCGTTTGCTTTATTTATCTGCGTCATTCCCGCATGGGTTTAGCGGGAATCCAGTTTGTTCATCCTGCGCGAAGCGCGCAAATACTTAAAGAGTCTATTGTTGGGTCGTTGAACAAACGCTTTGCGTTTGCTGGATTCCCGCTAAACCCATGCGGGAATGACGGCTTTTTAAAAATAGCCTTCACGCTTGCGCTTTTCCATTGATGCCTCAGACGTTTGGTCATCCAATCGGGTTGCGCCACGCTCGGTAATCGTGGTTTCTGCGGTTTCCTCTAAAATTTTCTCAATGCTGTCTGCATCTGATAAAACGGGTGAAGTACAGGAAATATCGCCGACGGTGCGAAAGCGCACCACACGTTTGGCAACGCTGGCGCGCTCTTCATCGGTTTCGGGCGGTGTCAGTGGCATGACCGATACAATGAGACCTTGACGCTCGAAGGTTTCGCGCTCGTGCGCAAAGTATATCGGTGGCAATTCCAAACCCTCACGCGCAATGTATTGCCAAATATCCATTTCTGTCCAATTGGAAATTGGGAACACGCGCATATTCTCGCCTTTGTGGATGCGGGCATTGTAAATCGACCAAAGTTCAGGGCGTTGCGCTTTCGGATCCCATTGACCAAAATCATCGCGGAACGAGAAGATGCGCTCCTTCGCACGGGCTTTTTCTTCGTCACGGCGTGCGCCGCCAATGCAGGCATCGAATTGGTGCTCGGCGATGGTTTCGAGCAAAGTCACGGCTTGCGCTGCATTGCGTGAATCGGTCTCGGGATTGCGCAGGCGCACCGTGCCTTTTTGGATGGATGCTTCGACACTGCCGATGACCAATGGTTCGCCGATTTCTGCCAAACGTTTGTCGCGAAAAGCGATGACTTCTGGGAAATTGTGTCCTGTGTCCACATGCACAATTTTGAACGGCAACTTGTTGGGTCGAAAGGCTTTTAACGCCAAATGCAATACGACAATTGAGTCTTTACCACCTGAGAATAACAACGCAGGGTTGGTGCACTCAGCGGCGACTTCGCGCAGGATGTGGACGGACTCGGATTCGAGCCAGTCGAGGTGGGCTGAATTAAATTGTTGGTTAAAGTCGATGGTTTGAGCGATATCAGTCATTTTTATCCTCGTGTAATGGGGTGCTGGGGCTGCTGATGCGGGTGTTGGGATGGAGGCCACATTCTTTGCTGTCTTGGTTTTCCCACCACCAGCGACCTGCGCGGATGTCCTCGCTCGGTTTGATGGCGCGGGTGCATGGTTCACAGCCGATGGACGGGTAGCCCGCATCGTGCAGTGGGTTGTACGGCACGTTAAATTGTGCAATATAGCCTTTGACATCGGCGAAGGTCCAATCACGCAACGGGTTGAATTTTTTCAAACCATTGGCGGTGTCAAACTCTTGCGCAGGCAAAGCGGCGCGGGTGACGGACTGCTCGGCGCGTTGTCCTGTCAACCATGCTTTTTTGCCCACAAGGGCACGTTGCAATGGTTTGACCTTGCGCATGTGGCAGCAGGCTTTGCGCAACTCGACCGATTCGTAGAATGCGTGTTTGCCATGCTCAGCGATGTATTGCACCACATCGGTTTCGTCGGGGGTATATTCGTGTACGTCCAAACCATAGTGTGTTTTGATGACAGAGACCATATTGGAGGTTTCGGCGTGTAGCATCCCTGTTTGTAAGGTGAACATTTGAATCGGCAATTGTAAACGCGCAATCACGTCGGTCAAAACCATGTCTTCATACGCCAAACTGTTGGCCAAGACTGCGGGTGCGTGTTGCTCAGCGATTTCGCGCATCAGGGTTTCGAGTGCAGCAATTTTTGCATTCAAACCTTGATCGTGCTTGGCTGGCACGTCCTCGTGCGCACGTGCGAACAATGGACGAGGCTCATCGGTCGAGCCTTGATAGGTCTGGCTAAAGGCGTTGAGCATGCGCAGTGCTGTGTCGATGTTTTGATCCGCACGCAGGGAAAATGCGTTGAAGCCGACGCGTTTCATATAGAACAATTGATCGACCAGTACATCGCCAACCGCACGCAATTCGTTTTTAAAATTTAAACGGTTGCGCAACAGGTAAGCGATGGAATGCGAGCGACCATCCGTAAACTTTGGGTAGTCCAGAGCAATCACGGGAAAGTGATTCCAATCCATATCGAGGTTTTCAGGCTCGGTGGTGTTCTCCAACCACACGCCGATGTCGCTGCGTGCGTGTAATGCCGATTGCGCTTGCCACACTGCCAATGGCACGATGGTTGGCGTGGCGGGCACGTTGATGCTGGACGCATCGTCGGTAGCGGTCAGACGCAGGAGTTGGTATGGGTCTGTCGCAGGTTGTTGGTTGAGTATGTAGTTCATGGTTATTATTGGTCTCGTTATATAGTGGTATCGTCATTGCGAGCGATTGGTGCGAAGCAATCCATACAGCGTGAATCATTTCAAAGTGGTTTGGATTGCTTCACCTCAAAAATGAGGTTCGCAATGACGGTCAATGCAATTCCTTACTTGGATACACCGCTTTTTTAAACGGCTCTATCCCCACACGGCGCACGGTATCGATGAATAATTCACCATCCTCGCGCAATTGCGTGAACGTGGTGATGATGGTTTCGACCGCATCGACAATCTTTTCTGCACTAAATGAGGGACCCATCACTTTACCAATCGAGGGAACGAAACCACCCAAGTGCGTGCCGTCCGAGCCGCCGAGTGAAATTTGATACCATTCTTTACCGTCTTTATCCACGCCGAGAATTCCGATGTGCGCCACGTGGTGGTGACCGCAAGAGTTCATACAGCCCGAAATATTCAACTGAATTTCGCCCAAATCGTGAAGGTAGTCCCAGTCGTTAAAGCGCGTCTGAATCGCATTGGCAATCGGAATGGATTTGGCATTGGCCAGTGAGCAAAAATCACCGCCAGGGCAAGCAATGATGTCGGTCAGTAAGCCAACATTCGGTGTCGCCATACCATGGGTTTTCAAAGTTTGCCAAACGGTGAACAAGTCTTTTTGTGGCACATCGGCGAGGATGAGGTTTTGCTCGTGTGACACGCGCAACTCGCCAAAGCTGTGGGCATCGGCTAAATCCGCCACCACACGCATTTGCTTGGAAGTCGCATCGCCTGGCGCGACATCATTGGCTTTGAACGACAACACCACCGAAGCGTAGCCTGCGCGTTTGTGCGCGCGGGTGTTGCGCTCGCGCCAACGCGTGAATGCGATGTTGTCGGCAAATTCGGTTTGAGTGAAATCCACATCGTTCAAGGTTTTATACTCAGGCTCAGTGAAAAAACCTGCCACACGATTGAGTTCGGCTTGCGTGATGGTTGATGCGCCGTTTTCATTGTGTTTGAATTCGGCTTCAACTTGGCGAGTGAATTCCTCAACGCCCAAGGCCTTGAGCAAAATTTTAATCCGTGCTTTGTATAAATTGTCACGACGGCCATAGCGGTTGTACACGCGCAAAATCGCTTCACAATAACTCATCACGTGTTGCCACGGTAGGAACTCGCGCACCGTCGAACCAATCATCGGCGTGCGTCCCAAACCGCCGCCGACCGATACGCGAAAACCGACTTCGCCCGCAGCGTTGCGCAACACATACAAACCGATGTCGTGCGCAAAGGTCACGGCGCGGTCTTCGCTTGAGCCACAAATGGCAATTTTAAATTTACGCGGTAAGCCCGCAAATTCAGGATGAAACGTACTCCACTGGCGCATGATTTCACAATACGGGCGTGGGTCGATGATTTCGTCTTGCGCCACACCCGCGAATTCATCGGTGGTGATGTTGCGCACGCACGCGCCTGAAGTCTGAATCGCGTGCATTTCCACATCCGCTAAGGCTTGCAAAATATCAGCGGTTTTTTCCAACTGTGGCCAGTTGAACTGCACGTTTTGGCGGGTGGAAAAATGCACATAGCCTTTATCATACGTATCGGCAATCTCCGCCAAAGCGCGAAACTGATCGGATGATAGCAAACCATAAGGCACAGCCACACGCAGCATCGGCGCGTGACGCTGTATGTACAAGCCGTTTTGTAAACGCAGCGGACGAAACTCGTCCTCTGCCAATTCACCCGCGAGAAAACGCGAGAGTTGATCGCGGTATTGATTCACGCGCTCTTGTACGATGGTTTGGTCAATGGTGTTATAACGATACATAATGTGTCCTTAAAATAATTTGGATAAATTATACAGGCTCACACAACTAATCAAACAGCCCACTAAAATTAACAAGGTTTTGGTTTTAAAGTGCCGTGTTGCATACGCGGCAAATGGCGCGGCGAACAAACCGCCAATCACCAAACCCGCGACAATGACCCACACCTGACCATCCAGCAGCGCGAAAAAAGCAGTTGCCGAAGCCACGGTCAAGAAAAACTCGGCAAAATTCACCGAACCAATCGTGGTGCGTGGATTATGACCAGCGCCGACCAATGAGGTGGTGACAATCGGCCCCCAGCCACCACCACCGACCGTGTCCATAAAGCCACCAAAAACTGCCAACGGTGCAACCTTGGCCGATTCAACATCGGTTTTGAGCGTGATGCGACGAAACGCTTTACTTAACACATACAAGCCCATCAAAAACAAATAGCCATTGATATATGGTTTAATGATATTGCCATCGATATTGGTGATGATGTACGCGCCGAGCAGTACACCAATCAAACCAGGAATTAATAAATTCAAAAACAATTTTTTATTCACATTGCCCAATTTAACGTGCGATACACCGGAAACCCCTGTGGTGAATACTTCTGCCAAATGGGTTGCACCCGTTGCTAAAGCAGGCGATGCACCTGAGGCAAGTAAAAATGAACTGGATGTGATCCCATATGCCATGCCGAGTGCACCATCAACCACCTGAGCCAACAAGCCGACGAGTAGAGAGCTCCAAAAAAGTGGGTTGTGCAATGCTGAGGTGATTAATTCCATTCCCGAACTCGGATGCGCGCCAAAAAACAACTGCGTCACCAAATACACTGCTAAAGCAAACACAGTCGCCACAGTCAGATAAGACGCTGTTTTTAAAATCGGGTGAATGCTCGCTTGCGCAATTTGCCGCTCCAAAGGTGGCAAACCCAAGACCTCATGGTCGTGTAAAACCGCAGTGTCGGCAAAGTCTAAATCTCGAATTTTCATGCAAATATCAACTATAGAATAAAAAAATTTATAATAAAAAAATATAATGAGGTGCGATTTTACTCGACTTTATTATAACAATACAATAATAAAATCTGCATTTTATATTCTATAAACAAATATAAAAAAGCACCGCAAAACCGCTCAAGTATCTGCGTAAGACACCAAATAAACCACCCACCATCCAAAAAGTATGGCACAATTGAATAAAGTAACAATTATCAATTATAGAGGTCACACCATGAGCCAAGATACCCCCAACAAACCCACACGTGGTGGCGCGCGCAAAGGCGCGGGTCGCAAAGCGGGCAGCGGTCAATTCAAAGAACCCACCGTGGTTAAACGCATCCCAGAATCATTGGTCATTTCATTGGAGCAATGGCTGACCGAGCATAAAAACCGCCAAGATTCAAACCCTGTGCAATCGCAGGGTGCGCTGCCACCCGATGCAATGGTGATGAGTCCCGACCCAGTGCGCCTGCGCATCCCCGTCGCGCAAGATGCCGTGCGCGCAGGTTTGCCCGCATCGGCTTCGCCTGACATTGCTGACTACCTTGACTTCAATACCTATTTGGTCAACAACCCCGCCGAGACCATCGCCGTCTATGTCAAAGGTGACTCAATGGCAAAAGTGGGGATTTTTGAAGGCGACATGCTGGTGGTCGATCGTTCAGTTGAAGCGCACCACCGCGATATCGTTTTGGCAAATTTAGACGATGAATTTACGGTGAAACGCCTGATTAAAACCACCCATGGCGTGGAACTGCACCCTGAGAATGACGACTACCCAATCATCCGCCCGACCGAAGAATCGATGTTGAGCATTGTGGGTGTGGTGCTGTATTCGATTAAAAAAACATGGTGAGGTTGTTGTAACTTATAGTCATAGAAAAACCGCTTACCCAGTAAAAAGGTAAGCGGTTTTTGATTTGGTAGGCCGTCGCGGACTTGAACCGCGGACCAAAGGATTATGAGTCCTCTGCTCTAACCAACTGAGCTAACGGCCCAAAAGTCTGAACCCCGCATTGTACGCAAATGTGGGGGTTTATGCCACCTTTGCGCCAATTTTTTGAGGCTTAGTTGTTCTCTAAAAAGCTTTTGAGTTTTTCAGAGCGCGAAGGATGACGCAATTTGCGCAAAGCCTTGGCTTCGATTTGACGGATGCGCTCGCGCGTCACATCAAATTGTTTGCCGACTTCTTCGAGCGTATGATCGGTGGTCATTTCAATCCCAAAACGCATGCGCAACACTTTCGCTTCGCGTGGTGTGAGTGAGTCCAACACATCTTTGACGATGTCTTGCATGCCTGTGTGCAGTGCCGCCTCCGCTGGAGTCATGGCGTTGCCGTCCTCTATGAAGTCGCCCAAATGTGAGTCTTCATCATCGCCAATCGGTGTTTCCATAGAAATCGGTTCTTTGGCGATTTTCATAATTTTGCGAATTTTGTGCTCAGGCATTTCCATCTTTTCAGCGAGTACCGATGCGTCTGGCTCAATACCCGTTTCTTGCAAAATTTGACGCGAGATGCGGTTCATTTTATTGATGGTTTCAATCATGTGCACAGGAATACGGATGGTGCGCGCCTGATCGGCGATCGATCGGGTAATCGCTTGGCGTATCCACCACGTGGCATAAGTTGAGAATTTATAACCACGGCGGTATTCAAATTTATCCACCGCTTTCATCAAGCCAATATTGCCTTCTTGGATTAAGTCCAAAAACTGCAAACCACGGTTGGTGTAGCGTTTGGCAATCGAAATCACAAGGCGCAAGTTCGCTTCGGTCATTTCTTTTTTTGCCACGCGGGTTTTTTTCTCGCCATCGGTCATTTGTTTGTTGATTTCGCGTAAATCAGGCAATGGCAAAAACACTTCATTTTGCAAAGTAATCAGGCGATTTTGCAATTCGTGCAGTGCTGGGATGTTGCGCTCAAACACGGTGTTGAAACTGTGTGGTGTTTTCAGCAGTTCGTGCGCCCAGTCCAGATTGGTTTGATGCCCAGGAAAATTGACAATGAAAAAGTCCAATTTCATACCCACTTTGTCAACACACAAGGTACGAATTTGGTTTTCGATGTCGCGAATCGAGGCAACCTGTTGGCGCAGTTTGTCGCACAATTTGTCCACTGTTTTTGCCGTGAAACGAATACCCATCAACTCGGCAGTCATTGCATCCTGCGCTTTGTTGTATGCGGCGGAGCGATAGCCATCTTTGTCAAAAGCGACACGCATTTTGTCAAATAATTTTTCGATGGTGTTGAATTTCTCGAGTGCTTTGGCCTTGAGCACTTCTAATTGCTTGTTCGACAAGGTTTCTGCAGCTTCTTCTTCGGTTTCGTCGTCATCAATTTCGATTTCTTCTTCATCTTCAAAGGCCTCTTCAACCCCGACAAAGCCATCAACGATTTCATCGACAGGCGCTTCGCCTGCACGAATTCGCGCAAAACTATCGCGCAATTCTTGAATAATCGCAGGGCAGGCAGAAATTGCCACCATCATTTCGCGTTGACCTTCTTCGATGCGCTTGGCAATTTCAATTTCTTGTGCCTTGGTCAATAAATCGACAATCCCCATTTCGCGCATATACATGCGCACAGGATCGGTCGTGCGACCGAATTCTGAATCCAAGGTGGATACCGCGACTTCAACCTCTTCTTCGGTGGTGTCGTCGGCATTGGCGACAGGCACATTGTCACTCATCAATAGGGCTTCGGCATCGGGGGCTTGTTCGTACACTTGAATGCCCAAATCTGAGAATGCCGAAACGATGTTGTCCAGGGCATCACCCTCAACCATGTCATCAGGCAGACTGTCGTTGATTTCCGCATAAGTCAGATAGCCACGCTCTTTACCCGATTTAATCAAAAGCATCATTTGCGCTTTTTTGAATTCAAGTGCTTGTGCAGATTCCTCAGCAGTTTCTTTGCCTTTTTTTCCCTTAGTTTTTTCGGGCTTGGTTTCAATCGCAATATCTTCTACATCCAAATCGTCAGTGACTAAATCATCATCGACTTCGCTGACATTGTCCAAATTGTCGTTTAATAACTCATCATCGGTTTTAGATTTTGTTGACACTTTGGTTTTTTTGGCTGCGACTTTAGTTGATGTGGCTTTTTCAGGCTTTACCTCTGGCTCAGATTTATTGACTTTGGTGGCAGCGGTTTTGCTTGTTGATTGAATGCGGGCAGCAGGTTTGGTAATGGTTTTTTCTTCGGGTTTTACTTTACGTTCGGGCATGGTGCTTTTCTGTTTTGGGGCGGGTGCGGTTGGCGCGGCTTTGCTCGGCACTTTAGCAGTAGGCTCGCCAACGCTGGGCTTGGTTTTAGAAATGGGTTGTACTGCTGCTTTTGCAGGAACTCTTGCAGATGTTTTCGCAGGGGTTTTTGGTGTAACCTTTGTGGCTGGTTTCGATGCGACAGTGGTTTTTGTTTTTACCGCAGTTTTAACCGTTGCTTTGGGTGCAGGTGATTTTACACTGGTTTTGGCAGTTGCTTTCGCAGTTGCGGTCACTTTAGGCGCGGGTTTGGCAATACTTTTGACGATCGGTTTGCTCGTCGTTTTTGTAGGTGTTTTGGTTTGAGGGCTGCGTGTTTTGCTGGAATTTTTGTTTGAGCTCATGGTGTTGGCCTTTATAAAAAATGACTGCGCATCTCGATACAAAAAAGATTGAAAGCATATTGAAACGTCGATGTACATTTCACCGAAAACAAGCACCACTCAAATTATTTCTTTTGTAGTGCAATCTGTAATCGGACATTATAGCATATTTCCACACTTTTTATAAGCAAACTGGGCTTCGAACGTGGATTAAAACATGGTTTTTTTGTTGAAAAACAATCTGTTAAGTATGGTCTTGTCTGAGAATGTTATATGAGTTGAGCACGTTCACGCAATAATTGACTGTATTCATCTTTGACCGAAGCATCGTGCGTCAATTGGTTTGCCAACACACTCAATCTGTCATCTAAATATTGCCGATGCAGGTTTTTTTCAAGGGCTTGCAAAGTGATCAGTGCATCATCCGTGGTCATTTCAGGGGTTTGCATTTGTTTTTGCAAAATATGTTGGTACAAAGACCAATGGTTCAGTTGCTCTAAGTGGTGGTGCAATGCCGCCTCTGGCAAATCGGGCTGCGCGTGTAAAAAAGCGATGAGTTCGGTCAATGCTTGATGTCGTGGCTGTCGCGCCCACAGGTTGAGATTGGCGTGTGTGGCAATGCTGCGGTGCTCCAATATCAAGCGCAAAGCTTGCTCAACCGCAGAGAGTGGCTGGCTGCGTTTGGATTTTTCAATCCCGCGTTTGGCGGGGCGTTGATTGGTCACCAACTCGGCATAGTCAATCACATCGTTGGACGAAATGCGCAACTGCTCGGCAATCGCCTGAATGATTTGCGTGCGCAATGCGTTATTGGGCATGGCTTGTAGCAATGGTTTGGCCAAATGCAATTGGCGTGCGCGTGCTTCGGCGTTGGCTTCGGGCGCGGCTTGTTTTAAACCATACAGCAAAAACTCTGACAAGGTCATTGCGGTGCTGATTTGCGCATTGAATTTATCCGCGCCAAACTCGCGCACAAAACTGTCGGGATCGTGCTCAGGCGGCAAGAATAAAAATTTAATCGTGCGCGTGTCCGAGGTATAGGGCAGGGCGTTGGTCATCGCACGCCACGCGGCCTTGCGCCCCGCCGAGTCGCCATCAAAACTAAACACAATCGTGTCAGTAAAGCGAAACAATTTTTGCACATGCTGCGCCGAAGTCGCTGTACCCAACGTTGCCACTACGTTGTGAATGTCCGATTGCGCGAGCGCGACCACATCCATATAGCCCTCAACCACCAAGGCGAATTTTTGATGAGAAATGCTGGCGCGTGCCTCAAATAGACCGTAGAGTTCTTGGTTTTTTTGAAACACAGGCGTCTCAGGTGAGTTCAAATATTTCGGCTCACCTTTGTCCAAAATCCGCCCACCAAAGCCGATAATCTGACCTTTGATGTTGCGAATCGGAAACATCACGCGCTCGCGAAAAAAATCGTATCGCCGAGTGCTGTCTTCACGTTGTTTGACCAAGCCCGCATCAATCAAACTGCTGGACTCGGCATAGTCAGTAAACACACTGCTGAGGTTTGGGTGTTCAGGCGCGTAGCCCAAACCAAATTTTTGCGCAATCTCGCCAGTCAATCCACGGCGTTTCAAGTAACCGATGGCTTCAGGATTTTTTGGTAATTGTGCTTTGTAGAATTTTGCCGCCTCATCCAAAGCCTGCGAAATATTTTGCGTGCGGATTTTGCGTTCGGTTTGCTCGGCAATTTGTTGGCGTGACAAGGGCTTGTCCTCAGGTACTTTCATGCCCGCACGCTGCGCCAAATCCTTGAGTGCCTCGATAAAAGTCAAACCATTGTGCTCCATCAAAAAGCCCAACGCAGTGCCGTGCGCGCCACAACCAAAACAGTGGTAAAACTGTTTGGTCGGGCTAACGGTAAACGATGGAGATTTTTCGTTGTGAAACGGGCACAGACCTTGCCGATTCATCCCTGCTTGTTTGAGTTGGACATACTGTCCCACCACGTCAACAATATCAACGCGTGCCAGTACATCATTGATAAACTCAGCAGGTATCATGCGGATTTTTTTAGGTTATTAACTTAACTGTGCTTTAATCAACGCAGAGACTTTGGACATATCGGCTTTGCCCGCGAGCGCGCCTTTGAGCACGCCCATGACCTTACCCATCTCTTGCATACTGCTCGCGCCTGTTTGTGCAATGGCATCGGCAACGGCTTGATTGATTTCATCATCGGACATTTGTGCGGGTAAATACGCGCTGATAACGTCCAACTCATACTGCTCCACATCGACCAAGTCCTGGCGATTGGCGGTGCTGTATTGAGCAATCGATTCGCGGCGTTGTTTACAGGCTTTTTCAATCACGGCAATCACCGCCGTATCATCCAAAACTGTTTGGGCATCGACCTCGCGCTGCTTAATCGCTGCTGACAATAAACGCAGGGTGGCCAATTTATTGGTTTCACGTGCTTTCATTGCCGTGATGATGTCTGCTTGTAAAGTGTCTTTTAAACTCATAAAAACTCCTGAAAGGGGGTGGTGAATTATAGCGCAAACAAACACAAAACCCGCTCAAATCGAGCGGGTCTGTTTATGTTTGGCTTTGATGCGCCCGACGCTAAATCAGGTCAACAGATCAAAAATCAATACATTTTTTTAGGTAACATTTGGCTGCGCAGACGTTTGTGCTGACGTTTACAGGCAGCTGCGTGTTTGCGCTTGCGCTCAGTTGTTGGTTTTTCGTAGAACTCACGCGCACGCAAATCGGTCAACAGACCCGTTTTTTCGATGGCGCGTTTAAAACGACGCATCGCCACTTCAAATGGTTCGTTCTCTTTTACACGAATTAAAGGCATAATGACTCTT
>RRZU012864924.1_pt1 | contig 18136 bp, 16 predicted proteins | sample 2165561 | NCBI WGS metagenome assembly RRZU01 (sample SAMN10456909, study PRJNA506462) | wastewater metagenome | isolation source: wastewater sludge | place: USA: Moscow, Idaho | reverse complement strand
CCGATCGCCATCGCCGCGCGCAGGGTCTCCTGGCAGGCGCCCACGCCGCAGGACACCGCCACCACCTCGGTGGCCACGCCCGCTTCCTTCAGGCGCACCGCCTCCTCGACGGAGATCTCGTCGAAGGGGTTCATGCTCATCTTGACGTTGGCCAGGTCCACGCCGCTGCCGTCGGCCTTCACGCGAACCTTGACGTTGTAATCGACCACGCGCTTGACCGGTACGAGGATCTTCATGTTTCGCGCCTCCGCTCAGTACGTGCCGAAAAGGGCTTCGCCATGCTTCATCGCGCTACGCGCGATGACCATGCGGTGGATCTCCGACGCACCGTCGAAGATGCGGTAGATGCGGGCGTCGCGGTACATGCGCTCGATCGGCATCTCGGCGCAGTAGCCCATGCCGCCGAACACCTGCACCGCACGGTCCGCCACACGGCCGAGCGTCTCGGCGGCGAAGACCTTGACCATCGCGATCTTGTCGCGCGCATCGCGACCGGCGTCGATCGTCGAGGCGGCATCGAGCACCATCAGGCGTGCGGCGTTGATCTCGATCACGCTGTCGGCAATCATCTGCTGGACCATCTGGAAGTCCCCGATCGGCTTGCCGAACTGCTTGCGCTCCTTGGCGTAGCCGACCATCAGATCGAGCAGCCGCACCGACTTGCCCACCGCACGCGCGCCCACCTGACCGAGGCGCACGCGCCCCAGGGTCTCGAGGATCAGTCGGAACCCCTGGCCTTCGCCGCCGAGCAGGTTCTCGGGGCCGACCGGGACCTCGTCGAAGGCGAGCTCGACATGGCTGGTGCCGGTCAGCCCCATCATCTTCTGGTCGCGCCCGATGGTGAAGCCCGGCGTGCCCTTGTCCACCAGAAACAGCGAGATGCCCTTCGGGCCCTTGTCGGGATCGGTGACGGCCGAAACCATGAAGAAGTCGGAGAACTCGCCGTCGCTGATGAAGTGCTTCGTGCCGCTGATCTTCCAGCCCCCCTGCCCGTCGGCGACCGCCCGGGTCTTGATGCTGGCGGCGTCCGAACCGGCGCCGGGCTCGGTGATCGCGATCGAGAAGGTGCGCTCGCCGCGCACCGCCGGCTTCAGCCAGCGTTCGTGCTGGGCCGGGGTGCCGACTAGGAGGGTTTCATAGACGTTGCCGAAGGCGCGGCGGATCAGGATGTCCTTGGCGTGACCGAACTGTTCCTCGCACAGCATGGTGTCGACCGCGGACAGGCCGCCACCGCCGAACTCTTCAGGGATGTTCATCGCGTACAGGCCGTTGGCCATCGACTTCTCGAACAGCGCACGCGCCTTCTCGGGCGCGAGGCGGCCGGTTTCCTCGATTTCATCCTCGAGCGGCAGCAGTTCGTTCTCGACGAAGCGGCGGACGGTCTCGACGAGCATCTTTTGTTCGGAACTCAGGTTCATATCCATTTCTTGCGGTCTCCAGGTGTACCCTCGGTGAGGCGGGACTGAGGCGGGAACGGGTGGGGCGTGCGGACAACGTGCGGGTCGGGCCTTCGCGGCCGCTCACCGCATGGAAGCGGGCCGCGGCGGCGCCGGATTGATGCTCTCGAGGTAGTCGGCCAGCGGCGCGAACGCGGAGAGCTCCTCGGCCGCCTGACGCAGTTCGGGAATCAGGGCCTCGATCGCCGCCTCGGTCAGGCGCACGCTCGGGCCGGCGACACTGACCACACCGCCGACGCGATCGGAACCCGGCGCGGCCACCGCGACAGCGCAGGACGACATGCCTGCCGCCCAGGTCTCGATCGCGCAGGCGTAGCCACGACGCCGCGTCTCGGCGACCTGGTGCATGACCTCGGCGATGGTCCTGGGGACGCGCGCGCCACGCTGCTCGAGCTGGGTGAAGCCCTGGCGGACGACATGTGCGATCGCCTCGTCCGCGGGAAGACTGGCAAGCCAGGCCATGCCGCTCGCCGAGCAGAACAGGGCTGCCTCGCCGCCCATGTCCGGATCGAAGCGCAAACCGCTGCGCGCACCCTGCGCCTTGGCGACGAAGGGCAGACGACCGTTGTCCACCACCGCGAGGCGAACCAGCTCGCCACAGGACTGCGCAAGGCGATTCAGCACCGGCTGCACCACTTCCAGGATGCCGCTGCCACCCAACAGGCGGAAGCCGAGCGACATCAGCCGGGTGGTCAGCAGATAGCGCCCCGATTGCTCATCCTGGGCCACATAGCCCAGCTGGATGAACTCGGCGAGCAGGCGATGCACGCCGCTCTTGGGGATCTCCAGGCGATCCGCGATGTCCTGCAGGGGCAGTCCATGCGGACACTCTGCCAGGAGCTCCAGCACATTCATCGCACGCAACAGCAGACTCCCCGCCATCGAACACCTCATTTCTTGAACTTAGTTCCATTTTTGAACCTGAGTCCGATTTTGTCAATGTTTTTTTGAGCAGAACTACAGTTCGCCTGCCGAAGCCTTTCTACCAAAAAAAGTTGCATTGAACAGAACTAAATTCTATCTTAACGAAAAACGGCGGCCATCAAGCACCACCACCGCCCACCCTCGACAAAGAAAGAGCGCTCCCCTGCCGCATGAGCAGGATCACGCCCCTGCACGGAAACGGAGACATGGCGCACCGATTCTCCCTGGCTCGACCGGACGACCCACCCCACTCGCCTGCGGAGACCCTGCGGATCGCGATGCGCGCGGGTTACACCCACGCGAGTCTGCGGCTTGCCGACCTCGCGGCTGCCGCGTGGCCCTTCCTGCACCGCGACCGCGCCGGGGCCAACGGGGAGGTCCGCGCCATCCTCGAGGACAACGGGATCCGGGTGCTCGATCTGGAGGGTGCGCCGATCGACGCCTTCAGCCCGCTCGACACCTTCCTGCCACTGCTCGAGACCGCAGCCAGGCTGGGCGCACGCCATGTCGTCGCGCGCATCGACGACACCGAACGCGAGCGCGCGACCGAGGCCTTCGCCAGACTGTGCGACCGCGCGCTCCCGTTCCGGCTGACGGTGGAGTTGTCCTGCGTCCATGGCAGCGCCACCCCCCGACTGGCCGCCGCCGCGGCGGTGGTCGGCGCGATCAACCGCCCGAACGCCGGCATCCTGATCGACACGCTGGACTTCACCCGCGCCGGCGACGAGCCCGAGGAGCTGCGCAGGCTGCCCAAGGAGTGGTTCCATCTGGTCCGGGTGCGCGACGCCGCCTCCGCCGGATCGACCACCAACTGCCCCGCCGTGGTGCTCCCGGGCGAAGGCTCGGTCGACGTGCGCGGCATCCTCGATGCACTTCCCGCCGGGCTGCCCTACGCGCTGGTGCCGCCGCGCGCCGCGAACGCAGGCGCCGAGGAAGGGTGGGCACGCCGCTGCATCCTGGCCGCGCGCGACTGCATCGACGGTCTGCACGGCATCCGGGACCTCCAGGCGGCATGAGTTTCGACGCGCGCGCGACAATGCGACACCCTCCTCCCTCCCTCTTCGTCGCGCGCGCCCTTTTCTTCCCGACGGCCGCGAGGCCTGCGCCGCAGTCGTGGCGCAGGCCTCGCCCCGGCACCGGCCGCCCATCGCGCTCGCCAAATGGACGCGACGCCAGCGGGCCACTATCGTCATCAGGATGGCGGCGGACACCTCGTGTGGCGCCGTCGACGCAGCTCCCTTCACCCGAGCGGATCGGACCATGAAACAGGAATTTTCTCTCGCCCACCTCACCGTGCTGGGCTGCGCGCCCCCCGAGATGGTGTACATCGCGGCGCGCGCCGGATATGACTACGTCAGCATCCGCCCGATCTTCATGGGCCTGCCCGGGGAGCCGAACTACGCGCTCGCCGAGAACCGGCAGATGCTGGCGCAGACGCGGCGCGCGCTGACGTCGACCGGCGTGCGCGTTCACGACATCGAGCTCGCGCGCATCTTCGACGGGGTGACCGTGCGCGACTACCTGCCGGCGATGGAGGTCTCCGCCGAGCTCGGCGCCAAGGCGGTGCTGTCGTCGATCTGGGGTGGCGAGCGCGAGTACTACATCGAGAAATTCGCCGAGCTGTGCGACCTGGCCAAGCCCCTGGGCCTGAGCGTCGACCTCGAGTTCGTCCCGATCGCCGCGGTGCGCGACCTCGCCGGCGCGGCGGACGTGCTGCGCACGATCGACCGCGACAACGCCGGCCTGATGATCGACATGCACCACTTCCATCGCGCAGGCGACGACCCGGCGGCACTCGACGCGCTGCCGCGGGAGTGGTTCCATTTCGCCCATTTGTGCGACGCGCCGGCCGTGATCCCCACCGAACGTCAGGAGATGATCCGCATCCTGCGCGAGGCACGCATGTATGTCGGCGAGGGCGGCATCGACGTCGCCGGCATCCTCGCCCACATTCCGCACTGCGTGTATTCGATCGAGCTGCCCAACAAGGCCGCGCACGAGGAAATGGGCTACGCCGAACACGCCACCCGCTGTCTCGAAACCCTCAAGGCCTACCTCGCGCGCGACGCTCGCGCTTGAGGCGCGGCACATCGAAACATCCACAGGTTCTGGAGCGCATCGCATGAAACACCCCCTGGTGCTCGACCCCGCCGGCCGCAAGCCCGGCGGCGAAACCCCGCTGATCTGCACCCCGCTGATCGGTCGCAGCAAGGAACGCCTGCTCGGCGAACTCGCCACCATCCTGCGCAAGAAGCCCGACATGCTGGAGTGGCGCGTCGACTGCTTCGACGCGGTCGCCGACACCGCAGCGGTGCTCGATGCGGCCGTCGCGCTGCGCGCCGCGGCTGCAGGCCTGCCGATGATCTTCACCTGCCGCAGCGCCGGCGAGGGTGGCCAGCCCACCGCCCTCGACGAGGCCGGCGTAGTCGCCCTGCTCGAGGCGGTGTGCGAAGGCGGGCTCGCCGAATGCATCGACTTCGAGCTCGGCAATTCGCCGGCCCATGTGCGCCGCGTGCGCGAATTCTCGCGCAAGGCCGACGTGAGCCTGATCCTGTCCTACCACCAGACCAGCTACACGCCCGGGCAGGAATTCCTCATCGACCGCTTCCTGGAGGCCGAACACCTCGGCGCCGACGTCGCCATGGTCCAGGTCCGGCCGCGCGACCGCGCCGACGTGCTGCGCCTGCTCGCCGCGACCTCAGAGGCCGACGCGAAGACCCGCATCCCGCTGATCTGCTCGGCGATCGGCCCGCTCGGTTCGGTCAGCCGCATGGTGGGCGGGCTGTTCGGTTCCTGCCTCACCTTCGCCGTGGGCGAGCACTCCTCGGCGCCCGGGCAGATTCCGGTAGGCGATCTCGTCAGCGTGTTCGACGTGATTCGTCGCGCGCGCGGTGGCGAGATGTTCTGAGACCGTGCCGAATCCGGACGGCAAGTCGGGCGTGACCCCCGCGGCGGAAGCGGGCGCCACGCCCGGGTTGCTCGAACTCTTCCTCGCTTGCAGCCGCATCGGCCTGTCCGGCTTCGGCGGCGTGCTGCCCTTGCTGCGCCACATGCTGGTCGAGCAACGCCGCCTGCTCGACGGCCCCGAATTCAACGCCCTCCTCGGCCTGTGCCAGTTCCTGCCGGGCTCGAACGTGATCAACCTCGCGGTGTGCGTGGGCGCGCGCCTGCACGGCGTGCGCGGCGCCATCGTCGTGACCGCGGGGCTGCTGATCGCCCCCTTCGCGCTGATGATGGGGCTCGCCGCCCTCTACGGCCTGTGGGGCCATCTCGCCATCGTGCAGGACATGCTGCGAGGCATCGCGGCCGCCGGCGCCGGGCTGCTGTTCGCCACCGGGCTCAAGATGGCGCAGGCCATGCATGAACGCTGGCTTTACCTGCCCTTCGCCGTGCTCATCCTGGTGGCCATGGTGGTGCTGAAGCTGCCGCTGCCGCCGCTGATGCTCGCCCTGCTGGCCGTCACCGCCGGACTGGCATGGTGGCGCGCACGCCGCGCGCTGGCGGAAGCCGGGAAGGTGCCGAGGCCATGATCCTGCTGCTGCTCGACCTGTTCGTCCAGTTCGCGATCCTCAACGTGATCGCCTTCGGTGGCATCACCGCGCTGCTGCCGGAGCTTCACCGCCTGGTGGTGGAGCAGCGCATGTGGATGGACAGCACCACCTTCGCCCATCTGTTCGCGATCGCCCAGTCGGCACCCGGGCCGAACCTGCTCGTGGTGTCGCTGATCGGCTGGAAGGTCGCCGGCATTCCCGGCGCGATCGTCGCCACGCTGGCGATCAGCCTGCCGATGAGCGTCTTCATCTACGTCTTCTACCGCCACTGGGAACGCTTTCGCACCGCACCCTGGCGCGCGGCGATCCAGGTCGGCGTCGCCCCGCTCGCGGTCGGCCTGGTGTGCGCCAGCGGCTGGCTGCTCGCCGCCTCGGCCGGGCTCGACTACCGCGGCGGCGCGCTCGTCGTGGTGTGCACCGTGCTGATGTTCTACCGCCGCTGGCACCCGCTGTGGTACATCGCCGCGGGCGCCGCGGCGGGGGCGGCGGGCCTCGTCTGAAGGCACGGCGCCCCCACGGGCAAGCCCCCCGGGGTGCAAGAGCACGGACAAAGCCCGCCCGATCTGTCGACCGGGCGGGCTCCGAAGCGGATTCACGCAGGCTGAACGCGGGCCCTGGCGGGCCCGCGTCGCGATCGCGCTCAGTCCGTGCTGACGTGCGATACGCCGCCGTCGGGCGAGTAGATGTCGAGGATGTTCCAGTGGCCGGTGGTGGGCACCGGGTTGTTCTTCATCGCGACATCGATCACGAAGGGCTTGTTCGACTTGACCGCACGTTCCAGCACCTCCTTGAACTCGGCGGCCGATTCCACCTTGACGCCCTCGGCGCCGTAGGCGCGCGCGACGGCGGCGAAGTCGGCCTGGTAGGGCTGGTCGTCCTTGCGGAAGAGCGTGCCGACGGTGGTGCCGTAGTGCGCCTTCTGCAGGCCGGCGATCGTGCCGAACGCGAAGTTGTTCATCACGATCCAGATCGCAGGGATGTCCTCTTCCACGGCGGTGGCGAGCATCGCCGGGTTCTGGCCGAAGCCGCCGTCACCGACCAGGGAGACGACCACGCGATCCGGGCAGGCGACCTTGGCACCGAGCGCGGCCGGGGCGCCGAAGCCCATGGTGGCGTAGCCGCCCGGGGTGAGGATGCTGCCCGGAGTGTAGATCGGGAACTGCTGGCCCACGCCGTTCTTGTTCCAGCCGACGTCGGTGGTGATGATCGCGTCGCGCGGCAGCACCTCGCGCACGACCGAGAGGATGCGCTCAGGCATCATCGGGAAGCAGTCGTCCTCGACGAACTTCTGGTTGCCGGCGACGAAGGTCTTGCGGAACTCGGCGATCTCCTGGCGCAGGGCTTCATTGCGGCGCGGCTGCGGCAGCATCTCGCGGGCGACGCGGTTGAGCACCTTGAGCGCTTGCTTGAGATCGGCCACGGCGCCGATGGCGACCGGATAGTTGCGGCCGATCTCGGACGGGTCGATGTCGATGTGGATCAGCTTGCTCTTGTCGAAGTCGAAGGTGAACTCTTTCTCCCAGGAGCTGCAGTCGGCCTCGGCGAAGCGGGTGCCGACGCCGAACACCCAGTCGGCGTTCAGGCACTTGCCGTTGACCAGCTCGGTGCCCCAGAAGCCGGTCATGCCCAGGACGAGGTCGTGGTCGTCGGGCAGCACGCCCTTGCCCATCAGCGAGTGCGCGACCGGGATGCCCATGTGGTCGACGAAGGCCTTCAGCTCCTCGGCCGCGTCGGCGAGGATCACGCCACCGCCGGCCTGGATCACCGGGGCCTCGGCGTCGAGCAGGGCCTGCACGATCTGGCGTGCGGTCTCGTCGTCGATCGAGGGCTTGTTGAGCGCGCGGGTGTGTCTGGAGACGCGTTCGAACAGCGCGGGATCGATCTCGCGCGAGAAGAAGTCCATCGGCACGTTGACCAGCACCGGGCCGGGGCGGCCGCTCTCGGCGAGCTGGAAGGCCTTCTCCATGATCTCCGGGAACAGCTCCGGGGTGTCGACGCGCCAGGCGCGCTTGACGAAGGGGCGGTAGATCTCCCACTGCGAGGCGTCCGCGTGCAGGTTGATCTCCTGGTGCGGGTGCTTGCCGTAGTAGTAGCTCGGAATGTCGCCGGCGATGACCACCATCGGGATCGAGTCGAGGGCCGCGTTGGCGACGCCCGTGGAGGCGTTGGTGAGGCCCGGGCCGAGGTGGCTGAGCACGACCGAGGCCTGCTTCTTCGCGCGTGCGTAACCATCGGCGGCGTGCGAGGCGATCTGCTCGTGGCGGGTGTTGATGAAGCGGATCTTGCTGCCCTCCAGCGCGTTGAGCACCGCGATGTTGGTGTGGCCGCACAGACCGAAGATGTGCTCGATGCCGCGGTTCTCGAGGTACCGGACGAGCTGGTGAGAGATCGTTTGCTTTTTCATGTGTCGCCTCCTGGTTGGGATAGGGCTGCTGCTCGAATCTTGCGCCGTGTCTCGGCCGACGCTGCCTGGGGTACTGCGTTCGCGAATGCGCGGTGCGCGATCAATCCTGCGGCGGCAGGCTGCGCCGCGCCGGACCGGCATAGGTGTAGGGAATGCTCTTGGGCATCGGGCCCTTGATGCGGCCGCCCTGCTGGTGCTGCTCCCATGCGTGCGACAGGATGCCCACCGAGCGCGACAGGATGAACAGGCCGCGACCGAGCTCCGGCGCGAAGCCGAGTTCGGCGTAGATCACCGCGGTCGCACCGTCGATGTTCATCGGGATGCGCTTGCCCTTGCGGCGTTCGAGGACGCGCTCGACCTCGCGGCCGATGTCGACGTAGCGCCCGCTCACCGCCCCCTTGTCGCGCGCAGCTTCGGTGAGCGCCAGCAGACGGCCCGAGCGCGGGTCGATCGGATGGAAGCGGTGACCGAAGCCGGGGATGACCTTGCCGTTCTCGGCCACCCAGGCGTCGAGCGCGAGCTCGACCGCCTGCCCGATCGGCTCGCCCGCGTCCATGCGACGCGCCACGTCGGCGTAGATCTCCATGCACTGCTGGCCGGCGCCGCCGTGGATGCCGGCGAGCACATTGACCGCCGAAGCCATGGCGTTGTTGAGCTCGACGCCGCAGGTGACGGCCATGCGCGAGATCGAGATCGACGGCGCCTGCGGGCCGTGATCGACCGCCGCCACCAGTGCGGCCTCGAGCAGGCCGGCCTGCTCGGGCGTGGGCAGATCGCCGCGCACCATCAGCCAGATCATCTGGGGGAAGCTGATGTTGCCGATCAGCTCCTCGATCGGATAGCCGCGGACGGCGATCTTTCCCGGGTGGATGTCGATGATCTCGGTGGTCCACCAGGCCTTGGCTTCCTGGACGATGTCTTCTGCGCTTTTCATGGTCAGACCGCCTTGGCGTCGTGAAGTTGGGCGATTTCCGCAGCCGAGTAGCCGAGTTCCACGAGCAGGGAGTCGGTGTGCTCGCCGAGCTGCGGCGGCGGCGTGGCGACGTCGGGGTTGCCACCCGCCATCTTGAAGCCGGCGCGCACCAGGCTGATGTCGCGACCGACGCCGGGCACCTGCTCGAAGTGCGCGAGCAGGTCGCGGGACTGGATCTGCGGATGGGCGAGGACCTGCGGCACGCTGAGCACCCGCCCGGCCGGCACGCCCAGCTTGGCGAGGATGGATTCCCACTCCGCGGCCGACTTGCCGGCGAGCCCGGCCTCGACCTCGACCTTGAGCGCCTTGCGATTGCGCTTGCGCGTCTCGCGCTCGGCGAAGCGCTCGTCGGTGGCGAGCTCGGGGCGACCGATCGCCTCGGCAAGGGCGACGAACTGCTCCTGCTTGTTGGCGGCGATGTTGAGCAGCCCCTCGCCGGTGCGGAAGGTGCCCGACGGCGCGGCGGTGAAGTTCTCGTTGCCCATGGGCACCGGCTCCTTGCCCGCGATGAGATAGTTCGAGACGATCCAGCCCATGGTGACGATCGTCGAGTCGAGCATCGACACGTCGATGAACTCGCCCTCGCCGCTGCGGCTCTGGCGCACCAGCGCGGCCGCCACGGCGAACGCGGCGGTGATGCCGCCGATGGTGTCCGCCACCGGGTAGCCCACGCGCAGCGGCGCGCTTTCGTGGTCGCCGGTGATGCTCATACCGCCGGACACGCCCTGCACGATCTGGTCGTAGGCCGGCGCATGACGCCTCGGCCCGCCCTGGCCGAAGCCGGAGATGGCGCAATAGACCAGCTTGGGGTTGGCTTTCTTGAGGATCTCGTAGCCGAGGCCGAGGCGGTCCATCACGCCGGGGCGGAAATTCTCGACGAGCACGTCGGCGGTGCGCACCAGGCGCAGCAACACTTCCTTGCCGGCATCGGACTTGAGGTTGAGGGTGAGCGACTTCTTGCCACCGTTCTGGGCGAGGAAGGAAGCGCCCATCTTCTTCTTGTTCAGTTCGGCATCGGCGCCGAGCTGGCGCGCCAGGTCGCCCGATTCGGGCACCTCCACCTTGACCACATCGGCGCCGAGCAGGCCGAGCTGATAGGCGCAGAACGGCCCGGCGAGCACGTTGGTGAGGTCGAGTACGCGGACTCCGGAAAGTGCAGCGGTCATGTGCTACCTCTTCTTGTGAGGATTCATCGATGAGGAACAGGTCTCCTGAATCCAATAATAGAACGCAATTCCCGATATCGCAACTATTTTTGGAACTGCGTTTTGTCTGACAGACCGATGCCGGCAAACTCCCGTGCGGGATGCCCGCCGCAGAAAAAAGACCGCCCGCAACGAGAGCGCGCTCTCGCCGCGGGCGGTCTTCTCCAAGGCGCGAACCTGCCTTGCCGGCCTGCCGAATCCGGGCTCAGCGGCGGATGAAGGGATTGGGGACGTCGAGGTCGGTCGAGATCCACACGCACTTGGTCTCGAGGTATTCCTTGATCGTCTCGCTGCCCGACTCGCGACCGATGCCGGAGCGCTTGAAGCCGCCGAAGGGCGCGGTGAAGCTGGTGGCGCGGTAATTGTTCACCCAGATCGTGCCGGCCTTGAGCTTGTCAGTCACCAGCATCGCGCGGTGCAGGCTCTGGGTCCACACGGCGCCGGCCAGGCCGTAGAGGACGTCGTTGCCGATGCGGATGGCGTCTTCCTCGTCCTTGAACTTGATCACCGACAGCACCGGGCCGAAGACTTCTTCCTGCGCGATGCGCATGCTGTTGTCGACCTCGGTGAAGATCGTCGGCTCGACGAACAGGCCTGCACCGAGGTCGGGACGCGCCTTGCCACCGAGCACGCATTTCGCACCCTCGGACTTGGCCACCTCGATGTAGCTCAGCACCTTCTCGAACTGAGGGCGGGTGGCGACCGGGCCGATCTGGGTGTCCATCTGCGTCGGGTCGCCGAGCTTGGCCTTGCTGACGAAATCGATCAGGCGGGCGATCAGCTCGTCGTGGATGGATTCCTGCACCAGCAGGCGCGAGCCGGCCTGGCAGCTCTGGCCGGTGGCGGCGAAGATGCCGGACACCACGCCCTTGACCGCCTGGTCGAGGTCGGCATCGTCGAACACGATGTTGGGCGACTTGCCACCGAGTTCGAGGGTGACCGTCTTGAGGCCCTTCACGGCCTGCTCGTAGATCATCTGGCCGGCGATCTCGCCACCGGTGAAGCCGATGTGGGCGACGTCGGGATGCGCCACCAGCGGCTCGCCGACTTCCTTGCCGAAGCCGGTGACGACGTTGACCACACCCTTCGGAAAGCCGGCCTGCTCGAACAGCTTGCCGAGCTCGACCGCCGAGGCGGAGGTGAACTCGGACGGCTTGATCACCGCGGTGCAACCGGCGGCGAGCAGCGGCGCGAGCTTCCAGCTCGTGAGGGTGAGCGGCGAGTTCCACGGCGTGATCACCGCGACGACGCCCTTGGCCTCGTACTTGGTGTAGCAGAACACGCCCTTCTTGTCGGTCGGGATGACCTGGCTCTGCACCTTGTCGGCGAGACCGGCGTAGTACTGGAAGTACTGCCCCATGTAACGCACCTGGGCGACGACCTCGGAGGCCAGCTTGCCGTTGTCGCGCATCTCGATGTCGGCCAGGTGCTGGGCGTTGGCGATGATCAGGTCGCCAAGACGCCACAACAGGCGGCCGCGCTCGCTGGCGGTCATCTCGGGCCAGGCGCCCTTCTCGAAGGCGCGGTGCGCGGCGGCGACGGCAGCCTGCACGTCGTCCTTGTTGCCGCGGGCGATCATCGCCCAGGCCTCGCCGGTGTAGGGATTCTCGGTCGGGAAGTACTCCCCCGAGGCCGGCGGCACGATCGCGCCGTCGATGTAGTTGCCGTAGTGCGGAAGGGTCGCGGTGTTTGCCATTGATGTCTCCAGTCACGAATCGAACAGGCGCTCTTTCAGTCTCATTCACGCTGCCGCGAGAAGCCTGGCGCGGTTTCGTGTTTCGCTTATCAGAACTTGGTTCTAGTATGGAGTATCATCTCGAGGGTTTCAAGCCGAATCTGTATTTTTTTTGGCCTGTCAAGCAGACGCACTCGAAGCGGGCTTCCGCCACGCCCGAGGCCCCTCGAAGCCGCGTCCGAACGCTGAAGGAGGGGCCGAATCCGGGCTATCATCCACAGCGAAACAGGAACACTGTTCAACTAATTAGGCGCAAGAACATGAGCACAGAAGGTGTGGCATCGGTAGAGCGTGCGCTCTCCATCCTGGACGTTTTCACCGACCGCGAGAAAAGCCTGACCCTGACCGAGATCTCCAAGCGGGCCGGGTTCTACAAGAGCACCACGCTCCGCCTGGCCGAGTCGCTGGAGAAATTCGGCTACCTGCGCCGCTTCGAGGACGGCACCTACATGATCGGCCCCAAGCCGCTCTTCCTCGGTTCGCTGTACCAGCGCCACTTCAGCACGCACGACTTCATCCCGCCGCTGATGCGCCGAATGTCCGAGGAACTGCGCGAGGGCATCTCCTTCTTCATTCGCGACGACAACCATCGCGTCTGCCTGCACCGGGTCGAGGCGCCGCGCTCGATCCGCGACACGATCCACGAGGGCGATGCCTTGCAGCTGACCGTGGGCGCCTCCGGGCACGTGCTGATGGCATTCAGCGGGATGAGCGGGGAACGCTACGACCAGGTGCGCGCGCGCCTGTACGCGATCTCGCTCGGAGAGAGGGATCCCGAAACCTCGGCCGTCGCCGCCCCGGTGTTCTCCGGCGGGCAAAGGCTGGTGGGCGCGCTGACCGTTTCCGGGCCGCGCTACCGCCTGGACCAGGCCGCGCTGGAGGCGATCGTGCCGGCGCTGCAGCGTTACGCCGCCGAACTCACCGAAACCCTCGGGGGAGCCTGGCCGGGCAAGAGCGACGCCAAGCCGGCCGGCGCCGACTGAAAGCGGGGAAAGCGCACCCCTGCCGCCACGCGGGAGAGATGCGCGCGCGGGCTCAGGCGCGGACGGCCGCGGGGATGCGGCGGCGCGGCAGATCGATGTGGCGCAACTGGTCGATCAGCCAGAGCAGGGATTCGCGCGCCTGATCGGCGACGAGCTCCGGCGGCAACTGGGCGAAATCGTCGTTGCAGGCGTTCAGATAGAAGCCGCCATGGAAACCGATCACGCGCAGGCGGCGGATCAGCTCGAGCAACGACTCCGCATGACTGCCGTCGCCGGGAAAAACCCGGACGAAATCGCGCTCGCCGCGGGTCTGCTCTTGCGGATGAAGTGCGATCGCGTCACTGAGCCCGACCAGGAACAGGCGATCCCCGTAACACCGGTCCAGGGCATCGAGCCCGCGATCGGCGACGAAGAGGTGGCCGGTATCGATCGCCAGCCCCAGGTTCGCGCGCTCGGCGGCATTGACACGCTCCTCCGCACTCACCACGTCGCACGCCACCGCCGAGCCCGGGCGCCCCTGATAGGCGATATCGACCCCCTTGGGCACGGCGAGTGTCGCCAGCTTTGCGAGATCGCGCGCGACACGAACCGGATCGGCCGCCGCCTCGGGCACGCCGCTGGCCGAGACGAGCAACATCGGCGCGCCAATCGCACGACACAGCCCGAGGAGTCCCTTCGCAACCGTCACCTTGTACTCGTGCAGTGGTCCTTCGAGTCCCTCGAAATCGCTCAGCTGGCGCAGCGCCTGCACGCGCACCCCGGCGCCGCGCACCAAGGCCACGGCGGCCTCCACGCCCTGCGGATGCCCCACCAGGTCGGACGCCGCGAACACCATGCGCCGGAACCCCCGGCTCACCGCTGCGTGCAGGCGCGCTTCCAGCGGGCCCGCCATCGAACTGGCATCCAGCGCGACAGAATCGAAATCCAAGCTTCCCTCCTGGAATCATTGCGAACGACCGCATCCGGGCGCCACGCGCCCGGGCGGGGTTCAGACCTCGGTCGGCTTGCTCGCGACCAGCTCGAAAGTGGCGGAGCCGAGATACACCTGGGTGAGCGCACCGCGTTCACCCGGATGCAGATGCCCCTCGTCGATGAAGACCAGCCCCCGCTCGCGCAGCAGACGGGTCGCCTCCGGGACGTCGGGTGCGCCGAAGCCGATACGCACCAGGCCTTCGTCCCAGTGGATGTCCTCGGCCCCCTCGGGCGGCTCGACGAGTTGCACGTAGAAACGACCACAGGGGCTGCGCAACAGCGTGCCCTTGGGAAGGATGCCGACGAAGCTGCCCGGCGGCAGTTCGACGAAGCCGAGCAACTGACTGTAGAAATCCACCCACTCGCCGGTGCGGAAGGCCCCCACCGCCTGCACCAGTCCGAAATAATGCAGGCCGGCGATCGCGGGGGGGTTGGGATCCATGCCCGGCAAGGGCACGAAATCTACGTCGTAGATGGAAAAATCCTTGTAGCGATCGACGAAGTAGATCGTGCTGTCGCCGCTGCCCAGGATGCCCGGGATGTTGAGCTCCATCGCAGCAGCCCGTCGCGGGATCTCCCAAGCGCCGGCGTCGAGCGAGTGACGCATCGCATGCGCCGCATCACGAACCCGGAAGGCCACCGCGGAGAGGTAGGTCGCGCCCGGCTCGGCGCTGGCCCCGTCGGCGTTCACGATCAGGTTCATAGCCCCCTGGCGGTACAGCACCACCTCGCGAGAACGATGGCGCGCCACCGGCGCGAAGCCCATGAGCTGGAGCACACCACCCAGCGCCTGAGGCTTGCCGGTGACGAACTCGATGAACTCCACCCCATCCATGCCCAGGACATTCCGGGGTTCGGGAACCAGATCCAACGCAGTCATTGCCGATACCTTGAGGAGAGAGCACGTCCGCAGCGGGTGCGGAACGCGTGCGTGCCCGGCTGCGGCCGGACGATAGCTCGAATCTACTCGAAACGCGCAGCCCGGCCAAGCAAGGGACGGTTGGCTGGATCCGCCCGGACCGATCCCCCCTCGATCGTCCAGGCCCGCCTCAGCGCAGCTTGCTGGCGATGAACTGCAACGCGAGGTTGTAGCCCATCGTCCCGAAACCGGCCATCACCGCCTCGGCGATATCCGAAAGATAGGAGTGGTGGCGGAAGGGTTCACGCTTGTGCACGTTGGAGATGTGCACTTCGACGAAGGGCAGGGCCACGCCATTGAAGGCATCGCGGATCGCCACGCTGGTGTGTGTATAGGCACCGGGATTGATCAGCGCGAACTTCACGCCCTCGCTGCGCGTCTGGTGGATGCGCTCGACGATCGCACCTTCGTGATTGCTCTGGAAGCAGAGCACTTCGAGGCCGAGCTCGCCGCCCTGGGCGACCAGGCCGCTCTCGACGTCGGCCAGCGTGGTGGCGCCGTAGATATGGGGCTCGCGGGTGCCGAGCAGGTTGAGGTTGGGGCCGTTGATGACGAGGACCTTGCTCATCGGGAATCTCCGGTGGTTCGTGCAATGGGTAGGACGGCAAATGGGTACGACTGCAAAAGCGAAGGGCCCGGCCACGCGGATGTACCGACGGCCAGGCCCGGATGGAACGAGCCTTGCTGCGTTCCGGGCTTGCTGCGGATTACTTCGTCCGCAGCTTGGCGAGTTCCGCCTGCAGCTCGGTAACGACGTCGGCACCGACGGTGGCCGAGTGCTTCTCGATCACCGGCTTCATCTTCTCGCGCAGCTTTGCGACCTCTTCCGGCGGCAGCTCGGTGACCTGCATGCCGGCCTTCTTGAGCGCTTCGAGGGCGGTCTCGCTTTGCTCGCGCGAGACCTTGCGCTGATGGGCGATCGCCTCCTTGGCCGCATCCTGGAACACTTTCTTCTCATCCGCGCTGAAGGTGTCCCACACCTTCTTGCTGATGATCATCGATTGCGGGTTGTACTGGTGGCGGGTCAGCGCGAGATGCTTCTGCACCTCGGCGAACTTGTTCGCGAGGATCACGGTGACCGGGTTCTCCTGGCCATCGACCGCGCGCTGCTCGAGTGCGTTGAACACCTCGGGGAAGGCCAGCGCCACCGGGTTGGCACCGAGCGCCTGCACCCAGTCGAGGTTGATCGGGTTGGGGATCACGCGCAGCTTCAGGCCGGCGATGTCTTCCACCTTGTTGATCGGACGCACGTTGTTGGTCAGATTGCGGAAGCCCAGCTCCCAGTAGCCGAGGGCGACGATGCCCTTTTCCTCGAGCCTGGCATGCAGCTTCTGGCCGAAGGGGCCGTCGACGACCGCGTCGACCTCGTCGGAGTTGTTGAACAGGAAAGGCAGGTCATAGACGCCGAGCGCCGGCACGTGCGAGGCGAGGATACCGGAGTTGAGCGCGGTCATCTCGATGGTGCCGCCCTGCAGGGCCGAGACCGTCTGCTGGTCGCCGCCGAGCACGCCACCCGCGAACACGCGCACCTTGATCTTGCCGCCGGTCTTCTCGCCGACCAGGTCGGCAAACTTCTGCGCGCCGACCTCCGCCGGGTGTCCCTTCGGGTTCTGGATGCCGAGGCGAAGCGTGCGCTCGGAGAAGCTCTGGGCATACGCGCCCATGCTGGCCACTCCCATCGCCAACGCAGCGGCAGCGGTCATTGCGGTCTTGATGAACATCCGTTTCTTCATGGTCGATCTCCTCAGTGCCGGGACGGCGGGTACGCAATTGTCTTGCACGACTGCGTGCGTACCGGACGCAGTCGGACTGTATCTCAGACGGGACGCGCCGACCGCGCCCCGATGCGGCGGGCCGGTGGAGCCTCAACCGAGGCCGAGCGCCGCGACCGCCTTCTCGGCGTGGAGCACACCGTCGCGGACCATCGCCTCGATCTGCTCGGGGGTATAGCCGAGTTCCGCAGCGAGCTTGCGGTTGTGCTGTCCCATCAGCGGCGCCGGCGTCGTCTGGGTGGTGTCGCACGCCGAGAACCGGAAGGGGAGGTTGGGCAGCCTGACCTTGCCGAGCACCGGATGATCCTGCTCGATCAGCATCCCGCGGGCCTGGATCTGCGGGTCCGCCAGCACTTCGTCGATACGCTGCACCTTGGCGCAGGGCACGTCGACCGCATCGAGCGCCGCCAGGCACTCGGCCGCGCTCATGCCGGCCACCCATGCACGCACCACGGGCAGGATCTCGAGGCGATGCTCGTTGCGCCCCGCGGCGGTGTGGAGGCGCGCATCGGCGGCAAAGGCCGCGTTGCCCGTCTGACCGGCCACCAGGGCAGCGAAGCGCCTCCAGGCGTCGTCGACCTGCGCCGCGATCACCAGATGATCGCCGTCCTTCGCGGTGAAGACCCCGTACAGTGTCGAGGTCGGCAGATCGTGCCCGGTCTGCTGCGGGATCTCCTTGCCGCCCGACAGGGTGTAGCACTGCACCGCATATTCGTGCATCGACATCAGCGTGTCGTACAGCGCCATGTCGATGTGCTGGCCGCGGCCCGATTTGACCCGCCCCAGCAGCGCCGCACACACCGCCGCCACGCCATGGATGCCGGTGTACAGGTCACCGAGGGCAACCCGCAGCAGCGGCGGAGCCTCGCCCGGCTCGCCCACCATGGCCATGATGCCGCTCTTGGCCTCCGCGATCAGGCCGAAACCCGGTCGATGGGAATCGGGGCCGGTATGGCCGTAGGCGGAGATCGAGCAATACACCAACCCCGGATTCTGCTCGGCCAGTTTCTCGTAGCCGAGCCCCAACTTCTCGAGCGCGCCCGGGCGATAGTTCTCGACGAAGACGTCGGCCGAACGCACTAGCTTGTGCATCATCTCGAGCCCGCGCGGGTCCTTGATGTTGATGCAGACGCCCTCCTTGCCCATATTCTGCTGCAGGAAGTAGCCGCTCTGGCCCTGGATGAAATAGGGATGGTCGCGACCGGCGTCGCCGGAGGTCGGACGCTCGATCTTGATGACCT
>RRZU011618438.1_pt1 | contig 18138 bp, 22 predicted proteins | sample 2165561 | NCBI WGS metagenome assembly RRZU01 (sample SAMN10456909, study PRJNA506462) | wastewater metagenome | isolation source: wastewater sludge | place: USA: Moscow, Idaho | reverse complement strand
GGCTACATAGTAATCGCCATTGCAACACCAATGTTTGATTTGATTAACAATTATTCTTTTTAAAAACAACATGGTAGATCATGTTTATATAGATAATATTATTTATGAGGTGATTTTATTATGAGACAAAAATTGTTAAAGAAGAGAAGAGGATTTACATTAATCGAATTAATTGTAGTTATAGCGATACTTGCCATCCTTGCGGCAATTGCCATCCCAAGATACAACGAATCAAGGGTCAAATCAGCTACGACGGCGCATAATTCTAATGTTAGAATTTTAGAAGGTGCAGCCCAAAACTACATAGCCAATGAAGGGATGAAAGAGGCGACATGGGTAACAGGAGATTCTGCAGGAGGAGAGATAGAGAAGTATGTAGACAAACCAAAAGAAATAAAGGTTCCAAAAGGGGCTAAAGATGGCGAAAAAGAACTTTCCGGAAATTATACTGTAACAATTACATCTGCAGGTGCAATCACAGTGAGTCCTGGTGCAGTTCCTTTAGAGTGATATGATTTACTTATTTGTATTCTTATTTGGAATAATAATTGGTTCCTTTTTCAATGTATATGCAACGAGGAGGCTTGAAGGGGAATCTCTCCTTTGGCCCCCTTCTCACTGCGATCATTGCAAAAGAAAGTTAGATCTGCTGCAGCTTCTGCCCGTATTAGGGTTTTTGCTGCAGAAAGGAAATTGCAGATACTGCGGGGAGAAAATACCTTTTGAGTATACAGCATTTGAGATCTTTCACGGTGTATTAGCCTTCTATTTAATAATAAATTATCCTCTAGTGGAAGGGGTTTTATACTTTTTTATTATCAGTATTTTAGTTGCTATGGGAAGAATTGATTATAGAACTGGTTATGTATATTTGGTGGATTTGCTAATTATATCGATCCTTTTTATTCTACAGGGGTGGGTTCGAAATACGAGTATAGTAAAAACTATTCTTTGCATCGGTCTTTTTCTCCTGTCTTGTTTTTATCTAAAGAAAGAAAAGTATTTAGGAACAGGTGATATTTCGGTCTTTATTTTGATAGGGATGAATATGTCTTTTTTTGAAGGGGTAGGGTTTTTCCTTTTGTTTTCTCTAATGGGAGGAATTGTCGGAATCCTTCTTCTTATAAGAGGCAGAAGCAGAAAGGATGAAATTCCTCTTGTACCCATAATCGCTGCAGCATATATATTTTATCTCCCTTTGAGTATGCCGATTTATTATTTTTTGGGGTGGAGCTTATGAAAAAAGGTTTTACATTATTGGAGCTTTTATTCGTTATATCCTTGATTGGTGTTCTTTTGACAGTAGCAGTAATGCGTTTTGATTTTTTTACAGAAATATCTGAAAAAGTAGAGATGAGATCAGTTGTCAGTCAATTGCGATACTGCAGAAATGGAGCCATATCCTCAGGAAAAGATGTGATTATAAGGTTACGGCAAAAGGAAAATACCAGCAAAAATTTACAGGTCATAATAGAGAAAGATGGAAGATCAGAAACAAAGAATTATTCTTTTTTAAAACGAGAAGTATCGAGCAGGGATTATAGATTTTCAAAATCTGGCGCACCAGACAAAGGAGACACCTTATATTTTAATGGTAAAAGCAAAGTATATGAAGTGACAATTCAGCCAGGTTCAGGTTATATACGATGGAGAAAATAATATGAAAAGAGGATTCACATTAACAGAAGTTTTGGCAGGCTTATTTATTCTGGGTCTCATTGCTGTCTTTACTTTGCCGAATATAAATAGAGCCTTGGCTATAGAAGGAAATACTCAGGAAAATGTTCAGCAGGTCTTATATTTAAAATCTGTAATGTCCAGAATAAAAGGAAATCTACTAGAAAACAAAGATCCGGAAATAGGTATTGAGAAAAAGGATGGATTTACATATGATTACAAAATCGAAGGGCAGGATGGCTTAGAAAAACTTACAGTTGAGGTTAGAGATCATGAAGAGAAAAGTATGGAACTGGAAGTCTTCCTCCGCCGCTAAGGGATTTACTTTGATAGAGGTGTTAACAGCTATTTCTATAAGTTTTTTATTAATACTTCTCTTAGTCCGTTTGCTGGGGTTTAGCGTTGACTTGATGAATTATACTGTTCGAAGAGATCATCTTTTATTCAACGGACGGGGGGCTGTTGATTATATAGAAAGAGAGATTAGCCGTTCTTATAGGGTTCACAGTGTAGGGAATAAAAACCACACCTCTCAAGAAGATCTGGGATTTGTTTTAGAGATGAATCCTTATAACGGGAATTCAAAGGACTACCAGTATATTTTATACACCTTAAATAATGGCAAGCTTATAAGAAGAACCCTTAAAACGGATATACCCTTTAACGAAAGCAACGATATTGATAAAGGTAATAATACCATAGCGGAAGATATATCTTCCCTCCATGGAAGTTATTATGACAGCAGCCGCCATATTATAAGGATTCATATCAAGGATGTAGATGAAAAATTTTATTCTTTAGAAATCTATGTAGGAGATAAAATCAATGAAACGTAGAGGTTATGTCTCTATCTTTGCCTTGCTCACAGGTCTATTATTGTTTACGATAATCACCTTTATGATCCTCTCCATCCGATCTCATAATCAGATCACAAGTCATCAATTGGTTATGGAACAAGTAAAATTAAAGGGCGAATCCGTAGCGGCTTTTCTTTTGAAAGATCAAATGCGCATGAAGTTTTTTGCTGATTTATTAAAAGAGACGGAAAAGAAGGATGGTTATTTTACCTATAGTATCCGGAGTTTAGATCTGCATGATCTGAAAATAAACTACCAGGTCCTTTCAGAAAAGGAGATACGTCTGTTTTATGATATCAGCGAAAAAGGGATGAAGATAAATTATAATTTTCATCTCTTAGGACAAGAGCTTCCTCTGCCTATAATAGACCAAGAAGATACCGCTAAAGTATATAATCTTCAAGAAACGGATGACCTGCTGACGCAATTAAAGATGGAACATTTCGAAAAAATTGAGGAAAACACAGTGATCTTTTCCAGAGAGGAGAAAACCTATAAAATAGAAGAAGTTCAATATGAGGTGTTATTAGAAAAGCATAAAGACTCTGAAAATAAAGATGCATTATGGTCAGAGCTTGTGGAAGCTTCCAAAACTATTGAAAAGCCTGTTTATTTTAATGGAGAGAGCTTGATTTTTGCAGGAGAGGAAGAAATAGAGATCGAAGGAATCGCTGTGGACAGAGGCAATATCCTTTATCTTGCAAAGACAAACTGGGAAGGAATTTATTTTAATTCTCAAAACAATTCAAAAGATAATTTAACACTATCTGGAAAACTATTCGGAGAAAACATTCAGTTTTATGAACAGAAGGCGGAAATTCTAGAGACTTATAAAGGATTCTTTTTTCGCGACCAGGAAATTGTTTTTTATACTTCGTATATTTACTAAGGGGAGTTGCAAATAATACTCTATCGCTGTATTTCTTGTGGTATAATGTTACTAGGTGATAATTATGAAAGATCAGTTTAATCGAGAGATCAATTATTTAAGAATTTCTCTAACAGATAAATGCAATCTTCGTTGTAAATATTGTATGCCTGAGAAGGGCATTGATTATGTAGATCATGAAGATGTAATGACTATAGAAGATTATTTGAGAATTGCAAAGATATTTTATGATTTAGGAATACGAAAGGTTCGTTTAACCGGGGGAGAGCCCCTTGTGAAAAGAGGAAATATTGAGCTGATTAAAGGGCTGAAGGAAATCGGTATCGATCAGATTGCAATGACAACAAACGGTATCCTTTTAAAAGAAAAAGCTCAAGAACTAAAGGAGGCAGGTCTTAATCGAGTGAATATCAGCCTCGATACCTTAGACCCGGTGAAGTTTAAAGAAAATACACGAGGCGGCGATCTTCAAAGGGTATTAGAAGGAATCGAAGAAGCGAAACGAGTCGGCCTTCTTCCCATCAAGCTCAATGTGGTGGTTATGAGAGATTTTAATTATGATGAAGTAGAAGATTTTATAGAAATGACGAGAAAAGAAGATATTACAGTCCGTTTTATCGAGCTGATGCCTTTGGGGGAAGCGTTGAAATTTAAAGAGCAGTTTGTATCAAATGAGGAAATTATAGAAAAACACAATCTGATTCCTATTCCGCCTAAGGATATTTCCAGTCCTGCAAAATACTATAAAGTAGAAGGGGGGAAAGGGGAGATTGGCTTTATAAATCCTGTTTCCTGTACTTTTTGTGCAAACTGCAACCGTATCCGCTTAGACTGTAAGGGCAGCATTCTGCTTTGTCTTCATTCTACGAAGAGAATTGATCTCTTAAAGCCTCTTCGAAGCGGTGAAGATGTAGAAAAACTGTTAAGAGATGCAATATTCGAAAAACCAGAATCCCATCATTTAGAAGATGGAGATTATAATCCTGATCAAATGAATACTATCGGAGGATAATAGATGGATTTAACACATTTTAACGAAAAGGGACTTCCTAAAATGGTAGATGTCTCAGAAAAAGAAGATACAAAAAGAGCAGCAACAGCTTCCTGTACGATACACATGAAAAAGGAAACAGCAGATAAGATCAAAGAGGGATCTATTGCAAAGGGAGATGTTCTTTCCGTAGCCCAAGTGGCAGGGGTGATGGCAGCGAAAAACACAAGTCAGAATATCCCCATGTGCCATAATATATTTATAACTGGGGTAGATCTTGATTTTGATATCCATGAAGAGTCTATCGATATTTATGCCAGGGCAAATACGACTGGAAAAACTGGAATCGAAATGGAAAGCTTAAATGCCTGTGCGATAGCAGCCCTTACAATATACGATATGTGCAAAGCAATCGATAGAGAAATGAGAATTGATTCCTTAAGACTTTTAGAAAAAGAGGGAGGAAGATCTGGTCATTTTAAAGCTTCCCATTCCAATAAAATCGGGAAGGTTTTAGAAGTCAATATCAGTGATCGAAAAGGGATAATAAAAACTCCTGTAGAGGTAGGCTATTTAAAAGTTGATTTCGGGATCGAAGGAGATGCCCATGGCGGGAAGTGGCATCGTCAGGTAAGCCTTTTAGGTCAAGAAAGTATCGACAAAATGATCGCCATGGGTCTTCCAGACTTGAAACATGGTGATTTTGCTGAAAATATAACTACAGAAGGCCTAGTACTATTTGAACTTCCTGTAGGAACTGTATTTACTATGGGAACCGCTGTTATGGAAGTGACCCAAATCGGGAAGGAATGTCACAAAGGCTGCGCCATTAAACAAAAGGTGGGAAACTGTATTATGCCAACGGAAGGGATCTTTGCAAAGGTCCTTCATGAGGGGGAAGTCCGTCAAGGAGATGAAATCAGAATTCTAGACATATAGTGAGGTTGAGGATGTATTCTAAGATTAATACTTGTGTACTGCAGGGTTTAACAGGATATAAAATAGAAGTAGAAGCAGATATTGCCAAGGGACTTCGAGCTTTTAATATGGTAGGGCTTCCAGATACCTCTATAAAAGAAGCAAAGGAAAGAGTGCGTTCTGCCATATCAAATATTGGATATACCTTTCCTAGAGGGAGGCTGACTATAAATCTTGCCCCGGCAAATCTAAAAAAAGAAGGTTCTCAGATGGACCTTACCATAGCGATATCGATACTAACTGCAATGGGAGAAATTATAGAGCCGCCTTCGGAAAAGGTGGCTTTTCTTGGTGAACTTTCTTTAGATGGAAGGATCCTTCCTGTGGAAGGGGCCTTGCCTATGATTATTTCTTTGCAGAGTTTAGGTCTTAAAAAATGCATTATTCCCTTAGAAAACAAGGAAGAAAGTTCTATGGTAAAAGGGATTGAACTAATCTGTGTAAAAGATCTAAAGGAGGTTGTGGAATTTTTAAACAGAGAACGAAAAATAGAACCTTATATTTCGAATGGACTTTTTGAATTTGAAAATAGGGAAGTCTTCGATATAGATTTTAGCGATATCAAAGGACAGCTGATGCTAAAAAGAGCTATGGAAATCGCTGCGGCAGGAGAACATAATCTTCTAATGATTGGACCTCCAGGATCTGGAAAAACAATGGCGGCCATGAGACTTCCGACGATTCTTCCTAAAATGACCTTTGAGGAAGCGATAGAGTGTACAAAGATCTATTCTGTATCAGGAGAGCTGGGTAAAAGAAAGATGATTATACATAGACCCTTTCGAGATCCACATCATACCTCTTCCAGTGTATCTATCATAGGAGGAGGAAGAATCCCAAAACCTGGAGAAATTTCTTTAGCCCATAATGGAGCTTTGTTTTTAGACGAGCTGCCTGAATTCAGCAAGTCTACGATTGAGGTTTTAAGGCAGCCTTTAGAAGAAAAAACGATTACAATATCGAGAGCCCAGGCTAGTTTAAGTTATCCGGCAAACTTTCTCTTTATAGCTGGCATGAATCCCTGTCCTTGTGGATATAATGGAGATCCGAATCATGAATGCAATTGTTCAGCAGGACAGATTCAAAGATATCTAAGCAAGGTTAGTCGGCCCATACTTGACCGTATCGATATTCATGTAGAGGTGCAGCCTGTTAAATTTTCTGAATTAACAGACAAAACAAAGGAAGAAAGTTCCGAATCCATCCGAGAGCGGGTTCAGAAAGCGAGAGATCTTCAGAAAAAGCGTTTTATAAAGGAGAAGATATCTACAAACGGACAGATGAGTTCTAGACAAATTCAAAGATATGTTGTTCTATCCGAGGAGCTGGAAAAGATTATTTATACGGCTTTCCAAAAATACAAATTTTCGGCACGTTCCTTTAATAAAATTTTGAAACTGACAAGAACCATTGCTGATCTAGAAGGCAGCGAAGAAATAAAGCCTGCTCATTTAATGGAAGCGATACGCTATCGAACTATTGACCAGAAATACTGGGGCTAGAAATACTGGCCCTTTTTTTGCGAAAAGAATTTCATGCTACAATAAGGACAGGTGATAATATGATTAGATTAAAAGGGAAATATGCGGAAGGAATTGTCTTTTCAGATAGCTGGGAAGAATCAGGGATTACACAAATTCAGAGTCTCTTGGATCAGCCTTTTTCCCAAGGGGCGAATCCGAGATTTATGCCGGATTATCATGCAGGGCTTGGGAGTGTAATCGGAACTACCATGCTTGTTACGGATGAGATCTGTCCAAATCTTGTAGGGGTCGATATCGGCTGCGGGATTCGTACAGAAATATTCTTTTCAGAAAGAAATCTTGATTTTGAAAAGCTTGACCGATATATTCGAAAGAAAATACCTGCTGGTTTTAAGGTCCATCAGAAAGAAAAGAGTGGAGATTTTATAGATGGACTGTCGATGAAGAAGTATTTAAAAGATGTTTCTCGTTTAAAAAAGTCTCTGGGAACCTTAGGGGGAGGGAATCACTATATTGAAGTGGGCAGATCGGAGAAGGAAAAAGAATTTGTCTTGACTGTCCATTCTGGATCGAGAAATCTTGGTCTTCAGGTTGCAGAGTTTTATCAAAATCGGGCTGTGGAGCAGACAAAAAAACGGAGTATGAAAGTTCCTCGAGGGCTGGAAACTTTAAAAGTAGATTCTCAATTATGTAGGGACTATCTTCGGGACATGAATATTTGTATTGAATTTGCCAGAGAAAACAGAAGAGAGATTACAGAAATTATTTTTGAGTATCTCGGAGGGGAAAGGATCGAAGGGTTTGAAACGGTACACAATTATATAGAAGAACGAAAGGAGGGGCCGGATATCTTAAGAAAAGGGGCCGTTGCCGCATATAAAGGACAGCACCTTGCAATTCCTATGAATATGAGAGATGGATTTTTAATCTGCGAAGGCTTGGGAAATGGGAAATGGAATTATTCAGCTCCTCATGGGGCAGGACGCTTGATGAGCAGAGGGCAGGCAAAGAAGAATTTATCCGTAGAAGAATACAAAAACTCTATGAAAGGAATCTTTACAAGCTCTGTTAGTGAGAGGACTTTAGATGAAGCGCCGAAGGCTTATAAACCCATGGATGAAATCGTAAGATATATTGGAGAAACCGTTAAGATTTTAAAGCATATAAAGCCGATATATAATTTTAAAGCAGAGTGATATGTTTTTAAGGAGAAGGGTATGAAAATTGTTGTAACAGATTCGAAATTTGTCAATCCCGGCGACTTGTCTTGGGAAAAATTTCGAGAGTTTGGGGAGCTTTATGTATTTCAAAATAATGAACCTGAGGCTTTAAAAGAATGTAAAGATGCAGATATTTTGATTATTAACAAAACGATAATCGATGAAGAATTTCTGAATTCCTGTCCAAATCTTAAGTATATCGGCGTGACAGGAACGGGATACGATATTATCGACTTAGATGCTTGTAAAAAAAGACATCTTACCATAAGCAATTGTCCAGAGTACGGGACAGATATTGTAGCCGAATACACTTTTGGTTTGATACTTGAGCTTAGTCATGAGTTTTCCAGACATAATCAGGCGGTTCGAAAAGGTAAATGGAATGAGGAAAGCGGATATTGTTTCTGGCTGAATCAGCCCTTTGAGCTGAGTGGAAAAACAATCGGAATCATAGGGTATGGACGGATTGGTAAGAGAGTAGCCGAAATCGCAGAAGCTTTCAAAATGAAGATATTGTTTTACAATGGAGGAAAAGGTGGGAAAGAGGAAGTATCTTTAGAGACCCTTTTAAAAGAATCTGAAATTGTAACTCTTCACTGCAATCTGACAGAAGAGAATAAAGGCTTTGCTGATAAAGAATTTTTCAGCTTAATGAAAAAAGATGCCTTGTTTATCAATGTTGCAAGAGGGGGACTTGTAAACGAAGCTGATTTGAAAGAGGCTTTGAATAACAATCTTATCAGAGGGGCTGCTGTAGATGTTGTTTCAAAAGAGCCCATAGAAAAAGATAATCCACTATTAGAAGCAAAGAACCTTTTAATGACTCCCCATATTGCTTGGGTAGCAAAAGAAGCAAGACAAAGGATACTGGATATTAGTTATGAAAATCTAAAGGGATTTCTAAAAGAGAAGCCTCAGAATAGAGTATTGTAGGGAAGAAAAATGAAATTAAAAAATGAATTACGTTTACGATTGATAACAGACGGGACGTTAGCTTTCGCTTTAGTTGCGGCTATTGCGATTACGAATTTAGCCTTGCCGATTAAAGTTTTATTAGGCTTGTGGCTGATTATAGAGATCGCTGCGGTGTACCGCACGATAAAAAGATGGAAAGAACAATAGTTAGAGGCTTCCAGCAAGGTTGTTTAAGCTTGAAAAATTTATCTTTACGTTGCTTTCGAATTTTGGCATCACTTTGAATATATTAAGATAGAATTAAAGGATAATAAAAGTGTTTTCTTGGAACCCACTTTAAAAATCAGGATGACTGCGTCATTTTGATGCAGTTTTTTTATGAGGAGGAATTATGAATACGAAAGTTTTGGCAAGGCAGGCAGCAGTAGCTGCCATATATATGGTGCTAACAATAGCGCTATCCGGGATCTCTTATGGTCCTTTGCAGTTTAGAGTGACGGAGGTTATGACACTTCTCCCTTTTTATAATAAGGAGTATATTTGGGGAATTACCATAGGGTGTATTTTAGCGAATTTAGCCAGCCCATTTGGAATAATAGATATTATCGTAGGATCTTTTGCAAGTTTTCTGGCTGCGGTGATTATGAGCAGGATGAAAAATATCTGGGCAGCTTCTTTTATGCCAGCGATTACAAATATTCTAGTAGGTATCCAGATCGCTGTTATGAGTGGTACAGCAGCGAATTTCTTTGTCATCACAGGGCAGATTATGCTTTCTCAGTTTATTATCGTAACAATAATAGGTGTTCCCTTGTTTAAAGTTCTAACAAAAAACAAGGCTTTTATTGAAAGCCTAAAGTTAAAGGGTTAATGGAGAGAAAGATCTATTCTTGTGCGAAAATATGATATACTAAAATACTGATATTGAACTATCGTAAGGAGGATACTATGTTTAAAACTAGATCAAGGGAAACTCTTATTATTCGTTTAGAAAAGGGAGAAGAACTAGTAGGAAGTATTATAAAGGCATGCGAAGAAGAACAGGTTAAGACAGGTATCATATCCGGTATTGGGGCATGCGGAGAAATCGAAGTGGGTTATTTCGATACAAAGAACAAAGAATATTTTTCTAAGACCTTTAGCGGACATTTAGAAATAGTTTCTCTTTCTGGAAATTTCAGCCATATGAAAGGAGAACCCTACGGCCACCTTCATATCGCTTTTTCTGACGAAGAATGCAGTCTCCATGGAGGGCATTTAAATAGAGCGGTTATATCAGCCACTGCAGAGATTTTTGTTCAGGCTGTGGACATAGAGGTTGACCGTGAGTTCAGCGAAGAGATCGGGCTGAATCTGATGGAATTTCGAGGTGAATAATGTGAAAACCATTGGTATTTCTGGCTCTGTTGTGGAAGGGGAATTCAGTCCTATACTAACGGTTAGAGAGACTTATCTGAATGCTCTTAATGTAAATGGGTTTGCCCCTATTCTTTTTCCCATATTAGATCGCACAGATTGTATGGACGATATTTTAGACCGTATTGATGGAATAGTTGTTCAAGGCGGGATTGATGTTTCTCCTTTAACTTATGGAGAAAATCCGACCGTTGAAAGCTTAGATTTTCATCTTACAAGAGATCAGTTTGAGTTAAAACTCATAGAAAAGGCTTTAGAAAGAAAGATTCCGATTCTCGGAATCTGCAGAGGTCTTCAGATTATAAATGTTTATTTTGGAGGAACCCTTCATCAGCATCTTTCTTATGAAAATGCAGAAGTGATTCATCATAGAAATAAAGTAATTAAGGAAACAAAGCATTTTATCTCCACAAAAGAAGGTAGTATTGTAAATAGATGCTTAGGAAAGCGTCCTATTGTAAACTCCCTTCATCATCAAGGGATCAAGGATTTAGGCAGAGATCTTATAGCAACCTCTCATGCTGATGATGGTTTAATCGAATCCATAGAATACGCAGGAGATGCTTATCTTCATGGTGTCCAGTTTCATCCAGAACAGATGACAGGAGAAGGAGCGAAGAGGATTTTTCAAGATTTTTTTGAAGAGGTGGAACGATATCATGACTAAATTTATAGGTATATTATGCTGGTCTGATCTTATCTGCGGGCTGAAATATCAAAGCATCAACACAGCCTTTTCAGAAATGGTGGAAAAGGCAGGAGCTGTTCCAATCGTCTTTCCGCAAATAGAAGAGATGGAGAAAATTGATCATTATTTAAATCTTGTGGATGGGATACTTTTGATCGGGGGATCCGACATTTCTCCTCATTTATATGGAGAAGATCCTCAGCGCTGTCTTTGGGACACAAATCCCAGAAGAGATATAGTCGAGATGAATATTCTTAAGCGGGCGATGGGAAAAAAAGTTCCGATTCTTGCGATTTGCCGTGGAATGCAGCTTTTAAATGTTTATCTAGGGGGAGACTTGTATCAGGATATCTATGAACAAAAAGAAAATGTGATGGTTCACAGCTTTCAGGAAGATAAAAAGATTGCTTACTATCATAATATCTATATGGAAGAAGGAAGCCATATGGAGAAGATATTCGGAAAGAAGACTCTTGTAAACAGCTACCATCATCAGGCCATACGCAAGCTTGCTGGAGATTTAAAAGCAACGGCAAGGGCGGGAGATGGTATTATAGAAGCTGTAGAATATAAGAATGGAGATCAGTTTATACTAGGGGTGCAGTTTCACCCAGAGCTTATAGACGACAATCCGAATTTTAAAGATATCTACAAATATTTTGCTTCTAATCTATAGATAATATTGAAAGAAGAGAGAAAGCTGTGTAAAATAGAATGAGGCTGTAATCCTTTTCCGATTGCAGTATTTTATTGAAAGGAAGTAACTATAGAATGATTTTAGTTGAGAATAAATCGAAAAATCCGGCCTATAATCATGCCTTAGAAGAGTACTTATTAAGTACAGGAGAGGATGTTTTTATACTGTGGCAAAACGAGCCTACCGTTCTAGTAGGACGAAATCAGAATGTATATAAAGAAGTGGATATCGAATACTGCAATGAAAAGGGTATCCACATCGTAAGACGTCTTTCAGGGGGCGGTACGATCTATACAGATTTAGAAAATATGCAGTATACCTTTATTACGAAAGAACAAGAAGGAGATTCCTTTAAGTATTTTGCTGCACCCATAATTAACGCCTTAAAGAAAATGAATATCCATGCAGAATTTACAGGCCGAAACGATATGGTAATCGACGGAAGAAAGTTTTCGGGAAACGCTCAGTATCATCAAGGAAACAGAGTTCTTCATCATGGAACCATCCTTTTTAGCGTAGATATGTACAATCTGCAAAACTGTTTAACACCGAACAAGAAAAAATTCGAAGGCAAAAATGTTGCTTCTGTCCAGTCTAGAGTAGGATTTTTGAAAGATTATACAGACAAGACAATAGAAGAATTTATGGAGATTTTAGAGCAGGAAATTTGCAAAGAATATGGTATTATAAATAGATACGATCAGAAAGAAATTGAAGAACAGGTATTGAAAATTCAAAAAGACCGATTTGAGTCGAAAGAATGGAATTTTGGGCAAAATCCGAAGTTTTCTGTGGATGTTATTGAAAAGCATCCATTTGGTCTTGTAGAATATGGTTTCAATGTTACAAAAGGAAGGATCAAAGATATTCAAATTAATGGCGACTTTTTTGGAAAGAAAAATATTAAAGGTCTAGAAGATCTTTTGAGAGGCCAATTGTTTGAAAGGAAAGAAATTACAAATATATTGAGCCAAGTAGATATCGATGAGTATATTCAAGGGGCTCAAAAGGAAGATATAATTAAAGATTTATTTCAGGAAGGTGAGGTATAAAATGGTCTTAAAAAAACCGGAGTGGATGAAAATCAAAGTGCGTGGAAGCGGAAAGTTTATGGCGGTAGAAGATCTTTTATCTGACTTAAATTTGAACACTGTATGCGTGGAAGCAAACTGTCCAAACAAAATGGAGTGTTATGAAAGAAAAACTTCCACATTTATGATTTTGGGTGCAAACTGTACTAGAAATTGCAAATACTGTAATGTTACTTGTGCTCGACCAGAAGAAGTCGATTCGAAGGAACCTAAAAACTTAGCAACTGCAGTAGACCGCCTTAAACTCAAACATGCCGTTATTACCTCTGTAACACGAGATGATTTAGAGGATGAGGGAGCGAGTCATTTTGCTGAAGTTATTCGGGAAATCAAAAAACTGGATCGTGATGTCACTGTGGAAGTTTTAATTCCTGACCTTCATGCAAAAAAGGAATTATTAGATATTATTTTTGAAGAGAAGCCCGAGGTTCTAAATCATAACATCGAAGCAGTACGCTCTATCTTTGATACGGTTCGTCCTCAAGGGGATTATGAAAGAAGCCTTAAAGTTCTAGAGCTGGCTAAAGAAAGAGGACTTGTAACAAAATCAGGCTTTATGGTAGGGCTTGGGGAAACAAAAGAAGAAGTTTTTGAAACATTGAAGGATCTTCGAGCTGTAGACTGTGATATGGTTACGATCGGACAATATCTGCAGCCTACAAAGGAGCATTTCGAAATAAAACGATACGTTACTCCTGAAGAGTTTGATGAATATAAGGCGAGAGCTTATGAAATGGGATTCAAGCATGTTGCTTCTGGCCCTTTTGTAAGAAGCTCTTACCATGCACAAGCATTATAAAACTAAGAGAGTAGAGATACTCTCTTTTTTTCGAGGTATAAATTATGAAAAAAAACTATCAAAAAGAGCTGGACAAAATAATAGAAGGATTAAAGGGAACGCCCCGTCTTCTTCTCCACAGCTGCTGCGGTCCTTGTTCCTCTTATATACTGGAATATTTAACGAAGTTCTTTGAAATTGATCTTTTATATTATAATCCCAATATCTATCCAGAGGAAGAATACTGGCGTAGATTAGAAGAACAAAAAGAAGTCATAGAACGAATTAAAAAAAGGAATCCGATTCATATTATCGAGGGAAATTTCGAACCTAAGGTGTTTTATGATGCTGTGAAAGATTTTCAAGAATTAGGAGAAGGATCCCAGAGATGTTTTGAGTGCTATCGATTTCGTTTAGAAGAAGCGGCCAATATTGGTTCTGAGAGAGGCTGCGATTATTTTACAACTACACTTTCTATCAGCCCTTATAAAAATGCTCAGAAGTTAAATGAAATAGGTATTGAAATGGAAGAAAAATATGGAATAAAATATCTCTTATCCGACTTTAAGAAAAAAGGAGGTTATCAAAGATCTATTCAGCTATCGAAGGTGTATGATATTTATAGACAAGACTACTGCGGATGTGTTTTTTCAAAAAAAGAAAGAGAAGAATGGGATGCCAAAAAATAGGCATTCCTTTTTTTATGTAGAAAAATTTTAAGATAAAAAGAAATAATTGGTTTAAAACAGGAATTGACATTCTTTATTTAAGAATTTTAAGCAAGTTCTATTGATAAATAATTTGAAGAAAAATCTACCTTTGGTAAAATTATAGTAGAAACTCATGAGGATATAGGTATTATTCAGGTGCCAGGATGATATCAATATTATAGAAGTCATGGGGAGAGATATGATAGAAAAAATAAATCAATATTTTAAGATCAAGGAAAGAAATTCATCTTTTCGAACAGAAATATTTGCAGGGATTACGAGTTTTATGACCATTGCATATATTTTAGCAGTTGTGCCGCTGAACCTATCAGAAGTAGGGATGGATAGGCAGTCTGTATTTACTGCAACCGTTGTCAGTTCGTTAATTGCAACATTTCTTGTGGGTGTGGTGGGTAATTTTCCCTTTGCATTGGCACCAAGTTTAGGCATTAATTCTTTTTTCGCTTTTTCAATTATTTTAGGAATGGGGAAAAGTGTGGAGTTTGCTATAACAGCGAGTCTTATCTCTGGAATTGTACTTCTATTAATGACCATTTTTAAAATTAGAGAGCTATTATTTGACCTGATACCTGGTTCTTTGAAACTAAGCATGGTAGCAGGAATCGGGTTTTTTATTACATTTATTGGGCTGAAAAATGCCGGTATTGTAGAAGCAGGAGGAGCTGTACTAACTCTGGGCCAGTTTAATCAGCCTAGTGTTTATTTAGCCCTTGCAGGAATCCTTTTACTAGGAATCTTAGAATATAAAAAGATGAAAGGTTCTTTTATTATTACGATTCTAGCCGTTACAGTAATAGGAATATTCTTTGGTGTGACCCAATTGCCGAATGCAATTGTCAGTCTCCCGCCTTCTATGGAATCGACGATGTTTCGATTTGAATCCATTGAAAACATATTAAGCGTGGAAATGCTTATCAGTGTATTTACATTTTTATTTGTTGTTATATTCGATACGATCGGGACCTTAGCTGGTCTTGCATCGAAAGCAAATTTATTAGATGAAAATGGGAAGCTTCAGAATATTAACCGTTCTTACCTGGCAGATTCTATTGGAAGTATAGCTTCCAGTATTTTCGGGACGAGTATGATTGGTACGACTGTCGAGTCGGCAGCTGGCATTAAAGAAGGAGGGAAAACAGGTTTAACAGCATTGGTAACTTCAGTTATGTTAGGATTGGCACTGTTCTTGAGTCCTATTTTCTTAGCGATACCAAGCACCGCTACTACCCCGGTATTAGTTTTAGTCGGCTATTCAATGATGTCGGTCATTCAGGTCCTGGATTTTACAGATATTACAGAAGGTTTGCCAGCATTTTTAACCGTTATTATGATGCCTTTAAGTTATTCGATAGCTGATGGAATTATGGTAGGGATATTAAGTTATACATTCTTGAAAATTTTGACCGGAAAAACAAAAGAAGTATCGATTCCAATGATTGTACTTTCTATTTTGTTTATATTAAAAATTATATTTATTTAAAAAGGAGAAAAATATGAAAGCTTATAAGGGTAATATTATATTTACGAAAGATGCATCAGACTTTACGATTTATGAAAACGCTTATATCCTTGTGGAAGACGGAAAAGTGAAAGATATTGTAAAAGAAGAACCGGATTGCGAAATCGAAGACTTCGGCGAGAAACTAATTATACCAGCTTTTAACGACATACATATCCATGCTCCTCAGTTTACAAACTCAGGGATAGGATATGATGAAGAATTGATTCCTTGGCTTAACAAATACACATTCCCAACAGAGGCAAAATATGCTGATTCTGACTTTGCGAGAAAAATCTATAAACGATTTATAGAAATCTTATGGAGATATGGATCTATGAGATCTGTAGTTTTCTCAAGTCTTCACAAAGAAGGAACAGAAATACTCTTTGATTTGTTCAAAGAATCAGGTATGGGAGCTTATATAGGCAAGGTAAATATGGATAGAAATTCTGTGGATGATTTAACAGAAACAACAGAAGATTCCTTAAATGTTACAAAAGAAATTATAGAAAAATACAAAAACGAACCATTAGTAAAACCGATTATCACTCCTAGATTTGTACCAAGCTGTACAAACGAGCTTATGGAAGGACTTCAAGATATCATTCTAGAGTATAAACTTCCTGTACAATCTCATCTTTCTGAAAACGTGGGAGAAGTAGAGTGGGTGAAAGAATTGCATCCAGAAAGCGAAAATTATGGTTCTGTATACGATCATTATGATATGTTCGGCACGACACCTACTATTCAGGCTCACTGTGTATATTGTACAGAAGAAGAAAAACAAATGATGGAAAAGCAGGATGTATACGTAGCCCATTGTCCAACATCAAATCTAAACTTAATGAGCGGTTTAGCACCAATTAAAGAATATTTGGAAAGAGGAATTAAAGTAGGGCTTGGCACAGATGTTGCCGGCGGACATACCTTTAATATGATGCAAGTCATCACATCAGCAATTCATGTGAGTAAAATGTACTGGCTTTATGTAGATAAGAATAAAGCGCCTCTTACAACTTCTGAAGCATTTTATATCGCTACAAAAGGCGGAGGAGAGTTCTTCGGCAAGGTGGGAAGTTTTGAAAAGGGATATGAATTCGATGCCTTAGTTATCGATGATTCCGACTTAAAAGATTTAGAAATTCCTGTAAAAGAACGATTAGAAAAAGTGATCTATATGGGCGAAGACAAGCATATTGTCAAACGTTTTATCGAAGGAAACGAGATAGAAAAGCCTTTTGCCTAAGATATTGATCGGTGAAGAAATTCACCGATCTTTTTTTAGTTGATCTGTATGGCTAGGTATGGTACACTTAAGGCAAGAAAATTTTTTTGCATTAACTGTATGGTATCGAGTGGTACAAATCGTACACTGCATACACTACGGTTAGAAAGGAGGGCCTATGTATAAGTTAGATTTGCAGTCCGATTTACCAATTTATCGACAGATCGTTGAACAAACAAAAGAAATGCTCATTCGACAGATACTACAAGATGGAGAAAAAATGCCTTCTATCAGAGAGCTGGCTACGATACTCTCCATAAATCCTACAACAGTTGCGAAAGCTTATGAAGAAATGGAAAGGGAGAAGATTATCGTGAAAGTAAGAGGAAAAGGAAGCTTTATATCCTATAAAGAAAGAGACAGAGACCTCATTATTAAAGACAACTTAAAAAGTATAACTAATCTTTTCAAAGAATTAAAACTATTAGGTTTAAGTAATAGTGAAATACTGGAACGAATTTCTCAACTATTAGAGAAACTAGACTAAGGAGGGTTTTATGTATTTAGAAATTAATAATCTTTCCAAAACAATTGGGAAACAGACTATTTTCGAAAAGGTCAATTTTTCAGCTGAAAAATCAGATGTAATTGCCTTAATTGGTAGAAATGGATCTGGTAAAACGACATTGCTGGAAAATATGATGACGATTATGAGACCTGACTCAGGAGATGTTCTCATCGATGATAAGAGTGTATATGATAATCCGAATCTCTTGGAAAATATGGTTCTTGTACCAGATCGATTTGATTTTTTTAAATTTTCCAAGCTTAAAAAAGTATTAGAATATTTCGAAATACTTTATCCGAAGTTTGATCGGAAAAGAGCAGAGGATGAGTTTCAAGGATTGAATATTTTCACTAACAAGTCTATGAATACGCTGTCCAAGGGCCAGCTGACACTTTGTGCCATCATTTTGAATATCTGTACAGGCGCAGATAT
>RRZU010731918.1_pt1 | contig 18138 bp, 14 predicted proteins | sample 2165561 | NCBI WGS metagenome assembly RRZU01 (sample SAMN10456909, study PRJNA506462) | wastewater metagenome | isolation source: wastewater sludge | place: USA: Moscow, Idaho | reverse complement strand
TCGTCGAGGAATGGAAAGTACACCTCGGTGTGTACAGGAATTCTACCGCGAGCTGCGCTCAGACGCCCCTGCTGGAGCCGCGGACCGCAACAGCCTGATCGGCGATCGTGACACCTCCCACCAAGCCTGTCTCCCCGTCCTCCAAGCGACCAGGAGCACGGGTCCTGCACACCGACATGGCCGTGCGCCCGCACTGCGGCCGGCAGGTGTTCTAGTGCTCGGCGCATGGCACAAGTCTCCGATGCCGCACGGATCGGACGACGACCTCCGGCCTGGGTGGTCGTCAACTGCTCCGCGCCGACGCCGCCGCTCTACGAGACTCCGTGACCAACGACGCTCGCGTTCACAGCCCGGCCGTGCCGCTACCTAGCGCTTCTTGCCGCGGGTGCCGTAGGGACTCTGGTTGGCCGGCTTCAGCGAGACACCCAGCTCGCCGGCCCGGCTGCGCACGGCGTCTTCGGTCCGGCCAAGGTGTAGGCCCAGGACTCTGGTCGGGGTGTTCTGCGCAGCCTCACGGCGAAGCTGAGCGTCATGGGCGGCTGTCCACGACTTGCCGGCATTAGCAGGCTTCTTGGCCATGCTGGGACCTCATCTCTCGGAAGGGGGCGGGTACGACATCCGCCGCTAGCACCAGCGTGCCAGGGAGTGCGAGAGGACTCAAGCAGCAACACGCGCGTCTGCTTAATTTTTCTACACATGTTGCACGGTCTTGCTCATCAGCGTGTCGCATCGGCGGCTGACATGCGGGCCTGCTTAACTGGTGTCATGACGTCATGGGACCCACATGGGCATGTCCACCTGGACTCGCTCCGTACCAGCTTCGCCGAGGCGGGGTTGATCGACTTCGTTCAGGCTGCGGTCGCCGAGGTGTGGCGGATCAACCGAGAGCGCCACGAACCGGTGGAGGCGTACGACGACGCCTTCACCTTGAGCGTGCTCTCCTCGCGGAATCTGGCCAACAGGTTGCTCGCCGAGGTGCCGGACAGTGCCGCGCTCCGAGCCGCGGGGGTGGTTGCCAGCAAGGAGTTCGGCTCTACGGTGCTGCACACTCCCCGAGCTGACGTGCGCTTGGTGAAGGCACCCTTCGGGTCGGGGCGTCACCCGAGTTTCGAGGCGGACTTCGATTGGGCCGACTCCGAGGGCAGACAGGCCGCAGCGCTACGCAACCATGCCGCGTACGACCCGCCGTCGCGAGACCCGCAGGCTGAGCCGCTGTTCGAGCTTCCGTTGCCGAACGCTGCTGAAGCGGTCATTCACTGTCGTGAGGTGTTCCTGGTGTGGGGTGCGGAGCTGAGGACGGGACTGACTGCGGGGTGGTTGGGACTGCCCACAGCGAGCGCTCAGCGCTGGATCGCGGTGACCCCCGTCTGGTGGGACGAACCGCCCGCCCAAGACAGCTCGGCCAGTGGTGAAGGACCCGGTTCCGACGACGGATCGACCTTCGGCGATAAGCCCGCCCCAGTGCCCTCTCTGACGCTCAAGCCGCGCCGGCAGGAAGGAGGCAACAGACTGTGACGTTCGAGTCCGAGTCACGTCAACGGGCACGTCGTCGCCGCGCGAGCGGAGCCTTGGTCGACTTCGATGGCAAGCGCCTGTCGGTTGCGCGGCGCCTACGCAGGATGCAGCGGACCGCTCTGGCAGCGCAGACCAGCGTGACAGCAGCGGCTATCACCCAGTACGAGCGCGGGGGTCGGCCCACGAACACCGTCGCAGCAGAGCTGGCGTTGGCTTTGGGCGTGCCGATCGAGTTCTTCCGGCAAGGCCGCCCTTTGACAGCGGTCACCACGGGCGATGCGCACTTCCGGTCGCTGCGAGCCACACCGGCCATCTCCCGCGACCAGGCCCTGGCCTTCGCCGAGATCGCACTGGCCGTCATCGAGGTCATCGAGCAGTACGTCGACCTCCCCCAGATCACCGACATCATCGAGCCAGTCGACGACGAGCCCTCCCCGGCCCTGATCGCCTCCATCGCCGCCGATACCCGTTCCCGACTCGGCGTGGAACCGGGGCCAGTCCCACACGTCGTTCGTCTCCTTGAGGCTCACGGCATTATCGCCCTGCGCCTGCCACCGGAGATCGACCCCCGCGTCGACGCGTTCTCCACTGAAGCCGGCCACCGACCCCTGGTGCTGCTCTCTCCGCTCAAGGACGACCGAGCACGAAGCCGTTTCGACGCCGCCCACGAACTCGGCCACCTCGTGATGCACCAAGACGTCGAGCCCGGCTCCAAGATCATCGAGACTCACGCACATCAGTTCGCTGCGGAGTTCCTAGCACCGACACCAGAGCTAGAGCCGGACCTGCCACGCAAGGTCGACTGGGACGCGCTACTGCAAGCGAAGACCAAGTGGGGCATCAGTCTGGCTGCTCTCGCCTACCGATGCCACGCCATCGGACTATGGGGCGAACACAGCTACCGCCGCGCGAACCAGCACCTGCGCAGCCAGGGTTACCCCGAACCCGGTCCGCTCGGTCCTCCTGAGTCCCCGTATCTGCTCGGCGCTGCCGTCGATTTGCTCAACCAAGCAGGAACCACAACCGATGACCTGGCAAGAGCGAGCCGCTTCACCGTCGAGCAGATCGACGACATCGTCGCGGCCGGCAGCGAGACCAAGCCCCGGCTGCGCCTAGCCGTCGGCCCCACACCCTGAGCCCACCTCGATCCCTGGGAGAACCAATGCGACTCCTTCCCGCTCCAACTGAGCACGCGGGTTCAGCCTGATGGAGGACCCGATGCCGGACTTGTGCGCGCGGGACGGGCACGGTGTGCGGCAGCGCACTCCCATCGCGCAGCCGACCAGCGGAGCAAAGGTCCACGGTGAGGGGAGCATGAGATGAGGTTCAGCAGCGCCTTCGGTGTCACCCACGGCAAGAAGAGCCCGTGGTTCAATCCCCTGCTTGACCAAGACACGCCGCTGTACGTCGACCCGTTCCTGGTGTTCGACGACAACAAGCCCCTGTGGGCGGGTGCCAAGCAGGAAGTTACGGACTTCTTCGACGCCGCAGCACGTCTCATCGAGCAATCCAAGGGCAACCAGAGCTCGCTCGCATACAAGAAGGCGCTCGAACTGCTGAGGTTCCCCGAACCCAACGAGTTCTGCCTCGGCCTGAGCATGGGAGCCCCGCACGGGTCCGGGACGGGCCCCAAGTTCGCCCGCGAGATGGCAGGCGTCCTCGACCTCGCACGCCAGTACGGGCATATTGAAGACCTCGCGTCCATCGCGGGCTTCAACCTCTTCGCCAGCGGGATCGGTCTGGATCGGATCAGCGACATCCTCTGCAACATCCTCAAGCACCGGTTCATCCGATACACCCAGAAGGTGTCCAAGAAACTCGGCATCCTGATGGAGCCAGTGACCGTCAAGCACCTCGGCTGGGACCGGCAGCGATCCAGGTGGCTTCCCGACGCCAAGATCGAACTACCTAAGTCGCCCTTCGGTGACGGTGGAGTACTGCTCGCACCCGAGCGGTTCTTGAAGGAAATCCCGACGGTGACCCCGGACGAGTTCTGGAAGTGGGCCGAGGTCCACGAAGCTCATCTTCTGCGACAGGACTTCAGCTACGAGATTGCACAGGGCCTCAACCAGGCAGACCGCCGCGTGCTGGCACGACGCTTCGCCCGCAAGTATCCAGACAAGGCAGCCGACTACTTGCGACTGGTAGCACAGATGCCCCACCTGCCCTACGACGTCGAGATGGACCCGAAAGGCCTGGTCTTCTGGCGGGAGACCGGAGAGGCCGTGGGTAAAGCCTCGCCCATCACCTCAGCCGAGGTTCCTTCCCAGCAGCGGGAGTTCCCGGCGTTCGTCGAACTCCTCGCGACACGCTTCCAGCACGCAGTCGAGAACACTGATCTGTGGCGGGCACTGTGGGCCGCCGGCAACCCGCAAAAAGAAGAGGTCATCCAGGCCATCGCCGGCGCGATGTGGACAGAAGCCTGCCGCGCCGCACAGGTTGACATCAGCCAAGAGGTCAACCGCGGCCGCGGCCCCGTCGACTTCAAATTCTCCAAGGGCTGGGAAGATCGCGCCCTCCTCGAAGTCAAAGTGATCCGCAGCAGCGGCTTCTTCAAGGGTGCCGCGACCCAGCTGCCCCAATACATGAAGACCGAGCAGATCAGCCACGGCGTGTACCTATGTATCGGACACTACGACGAGGACTTCGCGCCCGCGCGCATCAAGCGCGTCGAGGACACGATCGCCACTCTGGCGAAGGAAAAAGGCATCAAGATCAAACTCGTCCTCGTCGACGCCAGGCGAGAGAACAAGACTTCTGCCTCGAAGCAATAGACGACTCCGGTTGGTTGCACGAACTGTTCGTCGGGACGCGTAAAGGGCACACCGCCTCCTGGTCCGGAACCAGCCAACCCAGAATGCGGTTGCAGACGTCGCCAACCTCAACTCCGGCACCAATTTCTCGATTTCCCCGTCTGCGATCAGCTTCACCGCGCTACCCGGTCTCTACGTCATACGGCCGGCGGGATAGATACTGATGATGATCTCGACCACGAGGTTCGGGAGCTTCGGCCTCATCCGCCGTCGCCGGCGGGTGGGAGGTCACCACCGCGAGCGCGCGGGTTGCCGACGCGCGCCCGGTGAGATCCGAGCTGAGGGGTGCGCCTGCTGTGCCAGAGCGTTCATGCGTCTGCTCGGATGCTCTCTCCACGGCCACGTAGTAAGCGGTAGCGTTGCGCACTGTCCGTCCGACGCCCACAGGCTTCAGGCGGCTCCCGGGCGGATGAAGGAGTCTTGCGTTATGGCAGACCGCACGAGTGCAGGTTCTCATCCACCCGCCGAAGACCGCCCCGGTTCAGACGGCGGTGTAGACGATGAAGCCGTCGTCAGAAGCACATTCTCTGCGCTCGACGACTGGCGGAAGGTCCGCGGGCCGTTCATCCCCGTTCCTGGGAGTGACCTAGCGATAGACGACGAAGATTGGCCTCCCTTCGGCGTCTCGCAGGTGGCGTGGGCAGGATTCACCGTCGCGGCCGAACACCTTCAGGCGATCCGGGCCCATATCGACGTTCGTCCCCCGAACCGGCCCAATCTGTACGCGTTCGCTCACCAAACGCTGGCGCGCACGGCGTTGGTGGGCGCCACGAGCGCGGTATGGGTCCTATCACCGGAGGAGCGGGAGGTGCGAATCGCTCGGGCACGGAACATCGTGACGTACATGCAAGGCGAGCATCTCAAGTACCTGCGTGCGCTCCAAGAACTGGCCGAGCACCACGGTACTGATTTGGTGGCCAGCCACGTAGAGATGCGTCAACGAGAACTCGCGGAAAAGCGGGAAGCCGACGGCGACAGAGCCAAATTCGAGACGACGAGAGTTATCCGGGAGGCTGCGGTAGACACATTCGGAGACAAGAATATTGCTAAAGAGGTCGTGGCGGAGTGGAGGTCTGGTTCGGGCGCGGCGCACGGACTCTTGCACGCAGTCATTGGTCGATCAGGAATGACACAAGATGGTCCGGCGGACTCCTCCGGCCGCGCGACATTCATCAGCGGTGGAGACTTCGGACTGTTCTCTAATTCTTACATGGCTGCGTACCATATCGCGCACAAGGCGCATGAGCTCCTAGCCTCACGGGGACTCCAAACCTCCGCACGGTAAGTCGATGGCGTTCATGATTGGGGCCGTCATCCCAACGCGTTACGGTCACACTGGCTGGGCTATCCGCCACCGGCGAGGTTTCTGGATATGCCGGGGTAGCAATTTGTTTGGCGGAAGAGGCTGGTTTCAGCCTGCGCAGCAGCGACTGCCGATTAGGCGACCACGGTGCCGCGGCGCCGGGCCGAGAGAGCAGCCTTATAGGTCGGCTCTACTCCAGCACTGTCACAGGCCGGCGCTCGCGCGCCTCCGGGTGACTGCGTCACGGCGACAGTAGCCTTGAGATGTGAAGGACGATTCGGCCCCGGACGCTGCGGCGCTCAGACGCGCTGGCGTCCCCTAGTCGCGGCTTTGGTCGCATGCCAGCCCGCAAGACGCGCCAGTACGTCACCGCCGCTGTCGAGTCGCTGACGATTGCCATTGAACTGTTCAACCGCCCGAGCCCGGCGGGCCGCGAGCATGCCACCGTGATGATGGCGGCGCACGCCTTCGAGATGCTGCTGAAGGCCGCGATCTACGAGGAACGGCGTAAGGTTCAGTTCTCGGGGAGCGACCGCTCGTTCGACTTCGGCAAGTGCGTCTCCGTTGCCGAGACCTCGCTGGGCATTATCGACGCCGGGGACCGTGTGGTGCTGCTCGCGCTGAAGGAGGACCGCGACGCCGCCACTCATGACGTGATCGCTATGAGCGATGACGTGCTGTGGCTGCACCTGCGGTCTGCGGTGACCATCTTCCGGAAGGTGCTGCTCGGACTGACGGGGCAGGACCTGACCGACGTGATGCCTGGACGGGTCCTCCCGGTCTCCGCCAGTCCGCCCACCGACGTGGGTCTGGTCGTAGGGAAGGAGTTCGAGCAGATCGCGGACCTCCTGCGCCCCGGCAGGAGGCGTAGCGCCGAGGCGAGGGCTCGACTGCTCCCGCTCATGGCCCTGGACCGCGCGGTTCGCAGCGAGGCCGAGCCGCCCACCGAAGCAGAGATCAACCGAGCCCTTCGGGCGGTGAAGGAGAAGGGCAAGTGGGAGACCGTCTTTCCGGGCGTCGTAGGGCTGCGGCTTGTCGGAGGCCCGCGCCCGTCGGATCAGGTCCAGGAGATCAGCCTGAAGATCGACCCGAAGCACGGCGACCTGGCTGCACGTCCTGCGCACGACGGTGAGGATGCCATCGCCTACCGCGAAGTGGACACGTTCGACCGCTACTCACTCAAGCTCAGCAAGCTGGGCGAGAAACTTGGGCTGACCCGCCACCAGGGCCTCGCAGTCATCCATGCGCTCGATCTTCGGTCTGACCCCAAGTGCTACAGGGAGAAGCGGACGGCCAACGGTCACGTTCAGTTCCAGGGTCTGAGCAACATCGCGCTGGAGCGCGCAAAGAACGCCGTAGTCGACGGTCTCAATGTGGATCAGGCTGTTGCCGACTACAACACCCACGTCGCGAGCAGGTCGAAGACCGCGCAAAGAAGCGGTAGAGGATGAACGGCAGGGACGCCGGGAGCGGCCAGGCGGCTTGGTCCCACGGCGTGCTGAGGGAAGTCGCTGCCGTGCTGGCGGACACCGACCATGGCCTGACTGGCCGCGAGATCGGAGACCTGCTTGCCCGTCTGAGAATGACCGACCCGCTCGCCGGAGCCACGAAGCGCGACCGCCTGACCGAGGCGTTCATCGCCCGCCAGAACACGGACCGTAGCCCCAAGCGCATTATCACGTTCATCACGCACGCGATGGAGCCTGTGCGCTACCGCGACCGCCCTGAACTGTTCACGCTGCGCCAGGACCGCCTCAACGAGCGACTCGCCTTTGTCGGGCTACACGTCAACGACAAGGGCCAGGTGGCGCGAGGTGCTCGCGCGCAGACACTCGATGAGTCGACGCGCATCGCGACCTCGATCCGTGATGAACTCCAGCGCCGCAAGACGCACTCCGAGGTGCTGCGGTACTGCTCGGTGGAGGTCCTGAAGCGCGCGCATTTCCACGCCTGCCTGGAAGCGACAAAGAGCATCTTCGACAGGCTCAGAACCATGACGGGCGTATCGGGCGACGGCGCGACGCTGGTGGACGCCGCACTCTCCCTGGGCAAGAGCGGCACTCCGGCGCTGGCGATCAACTCTCTGCAAACCCAAACCGAAAGAGACGAGCAGACTGGCCTCGCGAACCTGGTCAAGGGGCTCGGCGGGCTCTACCGCAACCCCACCGCTCACGACCCCCGCCTCAGTCGTTCGATCAGCGACGATGAGCTGCTGGATGTGCTGACCATGGTTTCTATGGTCCATCGTCGGCTCGACGGAGCGAGGTCGCCGGGTTAGTGCCGCCCTGGCACCGAGAAGCGACGTACGAAGTTGGCCGCGCTCAGTCCGTGATCGTTTAGGAGGCTGGTGACGCGAGCGGGATCGCGGAAGGCGTCGTTGGCCACCAGACCCGTCGCGAAGGCCGACACGGACTCTCGGAGCCGGGCAAGCCGCTTCGTCGTGACGACGCGACAGCCGGTCGGTATCGCGGCATGTGAGTCGAACCTTTCCTCCGGATGGATCAGCAGTGGCGTCGCCTCACTGTTGGGGTACTGCTGCCGGAACCAGTCCATGGCGTTCGAGAGTTGCTCGGCATCCTTCTTGTACACGGGATGTCCGGGGTCGGCCCCACTCTTCGCTTCAATGACATAGAACGTCCCGTCGCGAAGCGCCCATAGGCCGTCCGGCCCGCGGCCGAGGGTGTCCTCGGGCCGTTGCCCGATGTGACCGATGTGTTCCGCAAGGTCGCGCACGGCTTGCTCGAACTGTGGTGTACGAGGTCCCCAGTCAAGGTCCTGTAGGACGGCCTTGAACCCGAGCAAGAGATCATTGCCGGACGTGTACTTCGCTTGCAGCCAGGATGAAGCCTGTTCGCCCTGCGGGCGGCTCGCCGCCTTCAGACGCTCGTACAGCACACCCGTCAGGGGCCGGAGTAGCCGTCTGTTCGCGAGGTTGGCCGTCTTCTGGGTCTGCTGAGCCCCGGAAGGGTCGAAGAAGTTGGTGTATGACGCGAGCCGCTGCCTCTGGAGTGCCTGAGTCGCGGCGTCGTCTGTGATGCCATTTACGACTGTCTGCTGTTCCTGAGCTGCGACCACGTAGTCGCCGCGTAGGGCGGCATCGAACGCGCGCCGCTCAGCGCTGGCGGTGTCGGCGATCCGAGACGTGTCGTACCGGACCTGTGCCAGTGCGCCCTTGCTGTAGGCCACCCAGTCCTTATCGCGTTCGAGGCACTGCTCCATGATGTCGTGGAGGTCGTCTAGCGAGTCGGCCTCGACTTCGCTAGCGATCTCTGCTGCGAGGTCCAACTGCGCCCTCGTCGCGGGTGAGAAGAAGCCGCGTGCCTCCGGCGCATTGAGACGTTCGGCCAGCCGCGCCCCAAGGAGAAGGACCACAGCGTGATCCTCGTTCGACCGGGTGGCTCGTCCCATGCCCTGTTCCAGGCGCTGAATCTGTCGGCCAAGGAGGTTCGTTGATCCGGTCAACCGGGCCTGTGTCAGCCGCTCCGGTCCGTCGAGTGCTTCTGGTAGGCCATCCAGCACGAGGACGTGGCAGGCATCACCGGGCAGGTCGATCCCGTCGTAGCGGTTGATGAGCACTACTAGACCCAGTTGTGGGTTCTTGCGCAGTTGCTCGACGCCCTGATGAATGTTGTTGCGGTCCAGCACAAGAGCCGCGTCTTCTCGCCACCAGTCAGCGCGAGCGTGGCTCGGCACGATCACTACCACGTTCTGGTCCTCGGCCAGGTCCAGGACGAGATCACGGACCTCCTCGTCCGTCGCCTTGGGCACGAGTTGCTGTGGGACGAGGATCATCCGATCCCCGATGTCGCCAGCGCTCGAAGGAAAGATTGGCCGTGAGACTGACTCCGGTGCCGCGCCGAAGTGGCGGACCAGCACCGAGTCGTCAGCAAGCGTGGCGGTGAGGTAGACACGCCGCTGTGCCTGCGAGAAGCCGAGGAGTGTCTCTGTGGGATGGCAGGGCGGATAAATCTCGAACGCATCGCTGGTGATCACGGCGGTGCAGAGCGGGAGGCTGTCTACGACGAGCGGCCAGCCCCACTTCAGCGCGCTGTCCGAGATCGGATGGAGAATCGACAAGACCTGATCTTGCTTGTCCTGCCATGCCCAGAATGGAACCTCCTGTATCGCCGTCCGGCGGCGCGCTTCTAGGTCCAGCAGGCCGTTGGGCGACTGCGCTTTCAGGTCACCAGCGAAGAGTGTTAGCAGATCGCTGTACGCCTCCGAGTCGTCGTCGACGCGGAGCCGGAACACGTGGTCTGCCTGAGCGATGCAGGCGTGAGCGTCGTCAATGATCACCGCGCCAAGGCTGTGCGAGGGAGGCTTGGACACGCTGCCGCCGACTCCGAAGACGGACAGGCCGTTGAAGAGCTTCGCGAATGTCCCGACGAGCACCGCGCGTCCCTGCTGGTACTCGGGCGACCTGGGATCATTCGTGGTCGCGATCCCGACTCGTCCCGCCTCGGTCGTGACCTGTGCCGTCAGGAAGTCGTCAGGAACAAGATATGCAACGGGCCGGATACCCTCGTTGAGCCAACTGCGGGCGATGAGGAGCCCGACCAGCGTCTTGCCGCCTCCTGTGTTCATCTTGATCACGAGGTCGCGCTCGTCGCGACGGTCATGCCAGGCGGCCAGCACCTGGTCCTGGGGCCCTCGCAGGTAGTCGAGGCCAGAGACCTTCTCGGGTAGGGCGTTGAACAGGTCGCGGGGGTCGGTGATCGTGTTGGCTGGGACCGAGGCGCCCTGGCGCAGTCGCTTGAAGTTGACCTTGGCCATCGCGCGTTCTCCATCCTTCCCGGGCCCGTCCTCGGGCATGCTCATTCTCGCCCGCGCCTCCAACCAGCCGCGAGGGGCGCGCCGCCACGCCTGTCCAGAAGCGTTCGTTTCTGTCGCACCCCACAGCGCGGTAGCGAAGAGTCCCCGCAACGCTTGCCGATCAGCTCGCCGCCGAGCGAGTGATCTCGCGGTGGGGTTCGACCTCGACACGCTGCTGACGACGGCGCTCGGCACGCTCACGGAGGCGGGCACCGATGAGCAGGACCACGCTGACAGGGCCGATCCAGACCATTTTCAGGGCGTTCCAGATCGACCACAACACAACCAGGTGCAGCCACCTGGGACCGTTATCAGCGATGGCCTGCGCGCAGAGGTTCGCGATCAGCAGGTACGGGGTGGCGAGCAGCATCGCCGGGACGCCCCACCGCAACCCGCGCCTAGTGCGAATCGCGTCCAGCAGGATGTTGGTCGGCATCCAGGCGCGCAGGAGCAGGCGGGTACGAACGCTAAGGTTCCAGATCAGACGGATCATCGTGGACAGTCCTCTCCTCGGGGTTCCGTAGCGAACGAACTTCCCTGAGAGGGCCTTGTCGCCGAAGCGATGGGCCATGCCGCCGAACCTGTCGACGGCGCATATCTATGGCGCTACCTAGACATCATTCTACGACTGCACGCCGACATGAGGAAGGGCGCTGGCGACGGCCACCATCGGCCGCGTGTGCTCAGAGGCTCGGCCCTTGCCGGGTCGGGGCAGGTAGTCGGTGTTGCTGGTGGTGTTCGGGCTGGTCGGCGAGCTGGCGAAGTGCGGTCTCGGCTCTGGCGCGGTCGATCTTCTGTGCCGTGTTCTCCGGCGCCGGGCCGAGGGGCATGTCCTCGGTGAGGCCGTACCGGTCGCGGTAGGCGGCGACGGTGCGGGCGTGCCGGCGCCATGCCGCTGCCTTGCGGGGGTCACGCGGTGGCTCACCGAGGGTCCGCGTCCAGGGCTCCGCGGCGTCGCGCGCGGTGTCGAGTACCGCGTCTGCGCGGGTCTCGATCAGCTCTCGCCGCTCATCGAGGGCTTGCCGCATGTCGCGGGTCATCGGGCCGTCCGCGGAGGGGATGAGTCCGGCGATGAGCCGTGGCGTCTTGCGGGTGCGGCCTGAGCCGGCGGGGCGTGCGGTGGCGCGCGCAACGCGGTAGTGGAGGACGGAGGCGATGTCGTCGGCGTCTTCGAAGCCTCGCGCGGCTACCAGGCGCGGGAACAGGGTGTCGAGGTCGTGGTGGTTGGCCTCGGCGCGGCGCAGCTCGGCGGTGAGCGCACCGAACGTCTCGGACTCGATCACGGCGTCGATCTGGTCGGCAGTCAGACCAGAGGCACGGACGAGGGTGGCCCAGCGGTCTCGTTGTGCTGCGGCAGCAATCGTTTCGTACTCGGCGGCGAGCTGCGCGATAGAGCCCCAGTGCTCGTGTTCGGCGGTGATGGTCTCGTGTGCGGACAGCTCGGCCCCGGTGTGTTGGAGCACGCCGAACAGGACGGAGCGTCCGGTGGCGTCGGGGTTGTCGCCCGGATGCGGGTGGGCGTGTTCGTCGGCCCGGTCGAGGATGACGTAGGCGTGGTTGGAGTGCTTGCCGCGGGTCATCGCGACGTAGAGGTTCTCCCGCGTGGTGGTCGGCTCCACCAGCACGTGGGCGGTATCGACCGTGACGCCCTGCGCCCTATGCGCGGTGATCGCGTAGCCCAGATCAACATGGTCGGTCACGTAGCCGGCGGGCAGGACGATGGAGCCGCCGAACCGGCGGCCGGTCTTGCGGATGGTGACTGAGCCGTCGTCGCGGACGCCGGTGATGGTCCAGGTGTCGCCGTTGCGGACCCAGTCTTTGCCGTTGCGGAGGCGGCGGTCGTTGCGGCGGGTGATGATCGTGTCCCCTACCCCGGCAGTGGTGCCGTCGTTCAGCTCGACCTCCCGGCCCGGCTTCAACGTGCCGTCGAGGATCAGATCGGCACGGGCGCGCTGGTTGAGGGCGCTCACGTCCTCGCGGGTCTCGGCCACCAGCACCGACACCAACCCTCGCTCCCGGTCGGCGCGCCAAGCGGTGTAAGCGGCATCGGTCATCACCTCGGCGTCACCGTCGCGGATGCGGTCGTGGTCGAGGTAGGTGTCGATCACCTGCGTGCGTCCGTGCCGCAGTGCAAGGGATGCGGTCTTCTCCCAGGCGTTGGTGAACCGGTGCACGTCGACCAACTCGGGTGCATCGCCGCGGTCACCGACGAGAAGTCCGAACGCGCCGCCGGCGTCCACGGACTGGAGCTGTGCGTAGTCGCCGACCAGGAGCACCTTGGCCCCGGCTCGTTGGGCCAGGTGCGTGATCCGATCCAACGACAGAGTGCCGGCGAGGGAGGCTTCGTCGATGATGACGAGCTGCCCCGCCTCGAAGTCGGTGCCGTGGACGAGATGGTTCTGCCACCACTTCGCGGTGTTCTCCGTCGCGATCCCGAGGTCGTCGGCGAGAACCTGCGCAGCCACCGCGGACGGCGCGAGTCCAACCACGGAGCCCTTGCCGTGTTCCTTCTCCCACGCGCGCCGCAACGCGAACATCGCGGTGGTCTTCCCGGCGCCGGCCGGCCCGACCAGCACATCGAGCATCCGGCCAGAGACCGCGATCCTCATGAGCGCGTCGGCCTGATCCTCACCGAGCATCCGCCCCTCACGATCAGGCTTCGTGGTGACCTTCTCGACCGTCGCCAGCGGCACGGTCGGTCCGGTCAGGGCGCGGGAGCGTTCGAGCAGCCGGTCCTCGGCCGCGAGCAGCAGCTCGGAGGAGAACACGGTCGAGTGCTTCGGGCGGAACACGCTGGTGCCGTCCACCCGCCGAAACGCGGCCGGGCTCGTGACGAGGTCGGGCGGCGTCAACCGCAGCGATGCTTGCTCGGCGGCGTCGGCGATCATCCCCACGACGGCTTCGCGGTCGCGCATGGTGGCGAACCGCCAGCCCATCGTGTGCCGGGACGCCTCAGCCATCAGGTTCCACCGCCGCCACGTCGAGCGCTTCTCACCCACCACCTCAACCACGGTCTGCCCGAGTTCGGCAACGACCTCCAGCGGCACGTCGTCGGCACGCAGCAGCAACGCCTTGTCGTTGTCGGTGACAGTGCGCGCCCATCCGGTGGCGTCCTGACCGAGCACCCCGGTCGCGCGGGTGCGCCACTCGGCGGTGAGGTCGGCCAGCGACCGCACCTCCTTCTCCGGGCGTGTGGACAGGGTGGCTTGCGCGCGGAGCTTGATGATCGTGGCCGTGGAGGGCTGGCGACCGTGCCGGGCGACATACTCGGCGATCAACCGGTCCTTCTCGGCGTCGATGTGCCGGGCACGAGTCGAGAACTCCTGGACCAGCTCCTCCGGCACGGTGCTGATCGCCCACGCCGGGTTGCGGTCCCGGCCCATGTCGCGGGCTTCCCACTCGACGCCGAAGGTGCGCGTCATATGGTCGGCGAACACCGCCTCGTGCAACTCCGACAGCGCGACCACCGCGGCGTGCATCGGCCGACCATCCAAGCTCCGCCACTTCCCGTCGAACGCGGTCTGCACCTTGTTGGAGATGACGACGTGGGTGTGCAGATGGGGGTCGCCGGCGCGGGAGTCGAAGTGATCGAACGACGTCGCCACCAACCCGGTCACGTCAACCTGCGCAACGGCTCCGTCGCCGGCGGTTGCACCGGACCGCGTGGCTGCAACCTCCCGCTCCATGAACGCAACCACCTCCGCAACCGCCGCATGATGCGCCTCCCCGATCAGCGCCTGCGTCCCGGCATCAGCAACCGCCCACAACGCCGAGGCCGACTTCGGGATCGAGAAGGTGAAGTCGAACCCCGCCACCGCACGGCGCCTGCCGCGCTCGGTCTCCTCGGCCTCGATCCGCGCGACCGCCTCACCCTTCGCGCCAGGGCTCAGGCCGGGGTCGAGGTCGGCGATCCGGGCGTCGATCCGCTCCGGCACCGACTGGTAGGCGGGGAACGCGTGCCCGAGCGGGTCGCCGGTGATCGGGTCACGACCCATCCCCATCAAGAGCTGGAGCTGGGCCTCCGAAACCCGATCACCCACCGCGAGCTGGCCCTGGCCGAAGGAGGCGACGCCGGCCCCGAGCCATTGGCCCGGTGGTGTGCCCGCCTCCACGTAGTACCTCGTCAACGGCGTGGACAGCGCACGGTCGCCGTCCGCGGCCGCGACCGTGCGCAGCAGGTACTTGTAGCCGTCCCCGGCCGACATCACCCGCATCGAGACCGTCATGCATCGAAGGTGCGCGCGGCGACGATCGTGGCTCGTTGCATGGTGGTCGTGTCGCGCGGACCTCGTTCCGCCTCGGTCGTAGGATGGAGACGTGACTACGGACACACGGCACGAGCGGTAAGCCAGTTATCTGTGCTGCGCTCGCTATATAGAGGAGTAGAGCATGGCGCAGGATGTGTTTGTCAGCTTCGATTATGACCATGATGCGCGCCTGAAGGACCTGCTCATCGGCCAGGCCCGACTGCCAGATAGCCCGTTCGAGGTGGCCGACTGGTCAGTGAAGACTGCGAGCCCGACGTGGCGAGAGGACGCACGTCGTCGTATCCGCCGCTGCGACCAGGTCATCGTTCTCTGCGGTCAGCACACTGCTAGCGCGACAGGCGTGAGTGCTGAGATCGAGATCGCCCGCGACGAGGGTACGCCGTACTTTCTCCTGAAGGGCTACAACGTGACGTGTCAGCGGCCTACGGCAGCCTTGGCGAGCGACAAGCTCTATGACTGGACTTGGGACAATCTGAAACTGCTGATCGCTGGCAATCGATGAAGGAACCCACTCACGACACAGTGGAGCTCTACAAGTTGGCTGTCGAGATGGCCGATCGAGTCTCCGCTCGGCGCGGCCATGCTAATCAGTTCTACCTGACACTGCAATCGATCCTTCTTGGCGCTCCTGCTTTAGTTCAAGCAGTAGGATCACGAGGTTCCATCGAGCCGTTCTTGTCTTTTCTTCTTTGCGTTGTCGGCGTCGTCACAAGTGCGACCTGGTGGCTCCAACTGAAAAGTTACCGCGACCTAAACAAGGCGAAGTTTGCTGTCATCAACGCAATTGAGGAAGAGTACTTCGAGGTGCGTCCGTTCTTGGACGAGTGGAATCAACTTAAGAGTGACCCGATCGCCAGATGGCGTCCTAGATACGCTGAACTTGGTACGATCGAGAGAGTCGTCCCGGTCGTGTTTCTGCTGATAAACTTAGTGCTGGCTGTGATCGTATGGCTCTGAACTATATCGACGAGATCGCCGCGCGCATCGAGGCAACACTGGATCCGGAACAGCGACCCGACGACGACGCTTGGGCTCTCTATCGTCTGTATGCGTTGCTTGTACTGGTGAAGGGCGTGGACGTCTCGCTTGAAGACGTCCATGACGCTTGGTCTGTATGGATGGCGACGATCAATCCTAAGCACGATGCCCTCGTGCCCTTCTCTTCGCTCGATCCTGCGAAGCGATCGGAGGATGGTCCTTACGCGCAAGCGATAGCAGCCGTGGCGCGAGTGCTGAATAGTCAGTCGTTCGACGGCACAGGAGCGCGTTGATCTATGGGAAGTGCTGCACGCCCGCCGTCGTCACGTGCCGTGAAAGTCGAGATCGGACGGCAGCGCGGTGACGGCGATGACTCGCGTAGGTTCACGCCCGCCGCCATCACTTTCGATACACGCGCTCACACGCTGACTACCGAGATCAAAGATGACTGGGAAGAGCAGATAAAGAAGCAGTGGCTAACTAATCAATCGCATGTGAAAGAAGCGATTATCTACCAGTTCGGCATCGAAGACTTCGAGCAGAAGATTCGCGATTTCACCGATCTCGGTGTGGCGCCCTGGTCGGTTGTGGCGCTTCACAACGTCTACCTAGCGCAGGTGCGTAACGCCTTTGTCTCGGGGAGCTACTACTCAGCGCTTCTGGGGGCCTGCGGCCTTGGTGAACGAATACTGAATCAGCTAGTCCTGACATTGCGAGACGACTACTCATCGCATCCGGCGACTAAACACGTTGCTGGAAAGAAATCTCTCGATGACTGGCAAAAGTGCGTGCGGACGCTAAAGGAATGGGGTGTTCTCGACGAAGAGACCGCCCGTGACTACTTACGTCTCATGCGCATGAGGCACGCAGCCGTGCACTATCGCTCTGATCTCGACAGCGGTGACGCGCGCGACGCCGCACTGGCCGCTGTCGTTCTGTTATGCGAGCTGGTCCAGCGAATCTTCAGCCCTCATGGCCGAGATGAGAACTACTTTCCAGGCCCAATCGGACGCTCCTACGTGCGCCGTGATGCTGAAGCCATTCCTTTCGTCAAGCACTTCATACTCCCAGCTTGCGTGCTCGTAAGCCCTGTCTATCGATTCGTGGCCTCAGCGTCGGAACCAGGTGGATTCGCTGTCTACGACGATCCTGAGTACGGCCGCAATTCACCCTCTCTCAGCGATGACCAGTTCGCCGAGCCGTCGCGAGCGAGCCCTCAAGTTCAATACCCGTTCTGACCTCGGACAGCAACACCGATCGTGCCTCATGCCGCGGCTTAGGTGCTCATGGCGACTGCATCTTGACCTCGATGGATGGTGCTCGGATTTCGCAACGCGGGCATACCTGAGCATGCGCACGGATGGCGCTAGGTGTCGAGAAAATCCCACTCACTGCCAAGGACCCATCGCAACGCAGAGATTTTCCCGTTGAGCATGCCAAGTTCGAAATCTGAGTATGGTCCTAGCTCTCCCGGTTGCGTGTAGGTCCCCTCAACGCGTGCTCGCCCCTCGCCGGCGATTTTCCGTAACCGTTCGAGCCCGGCATAGTCGCCAGCATCCTCCAAATGGTACTCGTGTTGCAGTGAACGGTGGTACCAGATGCGATCGAAAAGCTCCTTCTCAGCGTCTTGGATTTCATCCAAGCGTCGCGGCTCCTCCACGAAATCGGTATCTGCGAACAGTTCCTCGATCTCTGGACTGAAGTGGTGACGAAGGACCCCGTTCAATCCGTCGACTCCCAGTGCGTAAGTGGAATGCTCCGATGCGAAGGCTGCCGAGATGTCTGGATGCGGCAGCCGCTTGTCCCCATTGGGTAATGAGAAGTCCTCGCTGTTGGACGTAACGAACGCATGGGGGTGTTGCGCAAGATCGACAGTTGCAATCGCGGTTGCGTACAACTCGAGCAGCAACGCGTCGGCGACACTGTTGCGCGAGCGGTGAAAAGGTGCTCGCTTCGAGAGACCTCGTTCGACCGCCGCGTGGCGTTCCGAGTCCGTGGCCTCCACTGCGCGGCCACCACGGAGCAGATCGAGGACTTCATCGAAGTTGCGGGTCGTCATCGCGCCAATCAGTGGTGCGTGGCGTGCAAGGTCTTCAACGGTCCTGAGCGCCTGCTCGGTGTCGGTGCCGCCGAAGTCATCAAGATCCTGTCGGATCAGTTTGAAGCGCTGAGCGACACTAGCGGTCATCGACGCCTCGACACGCTCTCGATTGCGCTCATACTCCTCGATGACGAGCGACGGCACGATCAACTCGACCTCACCCTGATGAACAAGGACGCGGAGGGCAACGATCCATCGCTGACCGTCACGTCGTTTGGACAGGTCTAGCCACGTCGAGGTGTCAACCAGCAAGTTGAGCATGGTACTCACGTTATCCGTCACCGACAGCTCCGAGCCGTAGTCGGCGACGAGGCGGGGGTCCGAGGCGCACGACGAAGGGGGCACCCT
>RRZU010968467.1_pt1 | contig 18140 bp, 16 predicted proteins | sample 2165561 | NCBI WGS metagenome assembly RRZU01 (sample SAMN10456909, study PRJNA506462) | wastewater metagenome | isolation source: wastewater sludge | place: USA: Moscow, Idaho | reverse complement strand
TTTGGGGTCGATTTTTAGTTTTTGGTAATGAGCGATCGCCTTATCGCCCCATGCATAAGGGTCGCCACTGTCATGACGCAGTCCGTCAAACAGCTTGGCAAAGTAGAGATCAAAATCACGCAAAAATGCGTCCATGCCCACCACATCGGTCAACGCCACGCCCAAATCGCCCCGATATTCACGCACCCACGTTTCAAGGGCTGCTTTTTGTGAGTCTCTTAGACGTACATCAAGGGCTTGAAAGGCTTGCATAAATTCATGAGCCATGGTGCCAATTGGTGTAAGCCCCAATTCTTTGGCAAGATAGACATTGCTTGTGCCACGAAATATCGCAGGAGACGCTTTGGCAAGGGTTTTGACCACATGATAATGCCACGCTTTAGAGTATCGGCGACGTGTCCCAAAGTCCGCCACAATAAAAGGTGGGTTTTCTGTATCAGCTTGTTGGAGCATTTCATAATGCCCGAGCATTTGTGCTTTTTCATCAAGGCGTTTTTGTCCTTCGATTAGAGCATTGGGGTCATTTAAGCGGCGATAATACAATTCACTGACAATGCACAGCACAAAGATTTCAAAAAACATTGCCTGAATCATTGGGCCTTCAATTTCAATGGTTAATAGCCCGTCTTTAATGGTCACGTTAATAAAACGACGTTTTAATTTAAATAATTCTAAATAATCCACAAAGTCCGATTTAATAAAACGCAAAGATCGCAAATAATCCAATTCATCTTGACGAAACCCCAATTGACATAAATGATCAAGTTGTATTTCTAAATCCTGTTTAATCTCGGGCAGTGGATAAGCGGTGTCTTGATGATTGCGACAACGAAAATGATACACCCCATGTGTTTGTGGAAACTGGTGCAACATGGTTTGTAGCATGGTGAATTTATATAAATCATTATCTAAAAGCGAGGTGATGATAGGGCTTTGATCAAGCGTCATAATAACTTCCTAGAAAAATTTGCTTTATGATACAAAATATTTGCACAAATTGCATGGACTTTTATGTGCGATTTTGGTTAGCGGGTTTCTTGGGCTTTGGCATGGGGAGAAATTGGGCTATAATATTGCTTTTAGGTGGCATAAAGTACACTCATGAGCGGTTTAAATTTAGACAAATTACCCCTTTCGTCATTACAATGGCAAGATCTAATCACAACAACGCACCCCCATGCCGAATATAACGCCACCCATGATGCTATGTTTGAGCGAGTGATGACACGCATTGATGACAAAAAAAACGGCATCACGCACCCCGATGAGCTGTGGCTGGTGGAACATCAAGACGTTTATACGCTGGGACAAGCGGGTAAAGAAGAGCATATTTTATACAAAACTGATACCCCAATCATTAAGACCGATCGGGGCGGGCAAGTCACATGGCATGGCACAGGACAGCTGGTGGTGTATTGGCTGTTTGATTTAAACGCCTTATCTATGGGCGTGCGGGATTTTGTCAGCCATGCCGAGCAAGCGTTAGAAGATGTGGTGGGCGAATATTTGCCCGATGACCTACTTGCTAAAGCCAGACGTGATGCCCCTGGGGTCTATATTTATAACACCAGTGGCGATATGCTGGGCAAAATCGCTTCTTTGGGATTTAAGATTAAGCAGGGCTTTAGTTATCATGGCATTGCGGTAAATTTAACCAATGATTTGACCGCTTTTAATGCCATTAACCCTTGTGGTTATGCAGGTATGCAGATGGTTAAGCTGTCAAGTTTTGGACGTTTTGGCGAGCAAGATGTGCCCGATTTTATTCATAAATTTATCAACAATATTCGCAAAAGACATAATGGGGAGATTGCACTTCGGGCGGATTGATATTACAATGCGGTCTTTGGTGTAGTTTCTACTTATTTTTTACTTTGGAGTTATTATGGCTGATTTTAACCAAATCTTAGACGCAGGCGATGTTGATGGTGGCATTATTAACGTAGTGATTGAAATTCCTACAGGCTCAAACCACAAAATTGAATGGAACCGTAAATTGGCGTGTTTTGAGCTTGACCGTGTTGAGCCTGCGATTTTTGCCAAGCCTTGCAATTATGGCTTTATCCCACAAACTCTAGATGAAGATGGCGATGAGCTAGATGCGTTGGTGATTACCGAACAACCCCTAACCACGGGCATCTTTTTAAAGGCTCGCATCATTGGTGTGATGAAGTTTGTTGATGATGGCGAAGTGGATGATAAAATCATCGTTGTGCCCGAAGATGACCGCAATAATGGCAATGCTTACAAGACTTTAGAAGACCTACCAGCCCAGCTACTTAAACAGCTTGAGTTCCATTTTAATCACTATAAAGACCTAAAAAAAGCAGGCACAACCGTGGTGCAAGGTTTCTTTGGTATTGATGAAGCCAAAGAAGTGATTAAGCATAGCCAAGAACGTTGGGTTAAGCAGTAATTTTAGCAGTATTTATGGTCATTTGATTTTAACTTAACTGACCATTAAAGACCCGTCAAAAGTATTTTTGACGGGCTTTTTTATGGAAAATTGATGAAAAACCTTGAAAAATAAATCGTTTTCTTGCCAATGATGCTTGCTTTTTGTTACACTAAACAAATGTTTTTTAAAAGGAAAATATCATGGTTAAGCTACTTGTTGTTTGGCGTTATTGGTTGCTGCTTTTATTATCGGTGCTGTTTTTATCCGCTTGCAGTAAAACAGAAAATGTAAACAGCCCTGCTCCCACAAAATCAGCGGATACGCCAACCAGTCATAAGGATGTCGCCCCTGCCAATACCGATGAAGCTGTCCCTGCCAGCGCTGATGTTGCCTCCGATGCCAGTGCATCTACAGAAAGTGCCGCTGCCGCAGAAGTGGACGATAAACGCTTGGGCACAGCGTGGGGCGATGAGATAAATTCTAAGATAAAATTTGAGAATTTAGGGCGTGTCAGTGATGTGGTAGCAAGCGTTAACGTGTTTTATTCAGGGCAGGCAGACGGCAAAAAAGTAAACAGTATCTCACTATTGGCAGGGCAAGTGCAGTTTAGTGTGATTGATGACAATGGCAGATCGTTACCTACTTATCGTAAGGGCAGTGATTATCAAATCCAAGGTAAAGAAGGACAAAGCTACCGCCTAAAATACACCAATACAAGTAAAAAGATCTATGAAGTGGTCGCCAGCGTTGATGGCTTAGATGTTATTACAGGGTCGGCAGCATCACAATATAACGATGGCTATATTCTTTATCCCAATCAAACTCTAATCATTGAAGGTTTTCGTAAAGACAGCGATACGGTTGCGTCCTTTACCTTTAGCAAACCCGAAGCGTCCTACGCCAATCATAACGATCAAGGCGACATCAATAACACAGGTGTGATCGGGACAGCGTTTTTTGAACTACAAAAACCACAACAAGACCGTCAATTTGCCCCACCACCCAATGATAAACCCAATAAACCACAGGCTTTCCCTGCGGACAACTAGGAGTAACTTTAATGTTTATCCCCAAAATCTTTAACCATGATAACCAAGCGGACATCATTACACTGATGAACAAAAATCCATTGGCGACCGTGGTTTATAACGATAAACATAACTTGCCCCAAGCGTGCCACATTCCTATACTGTATGTCAATGATGACAAGGGGCAGCGGCTTATCGGTCATGTGCATCGTGGTAATACACTGTGGCAAAATACCGATAAACCGTGGCTTGTCATCTTTACAGGGGCAAGTCATTATATCAGCCCTAACTGGTATCCTAATAAGCAAAAAACTCATCAAGAAGTGCCTACCTATAATTATCAGGCGGTGCATATTCGTACGCAAGCAGTCCTTGTAGAAGAATTGTCCGCTGTCAAAGAAATTTTGGCGCAGACCACGCAGTTTTTTGAACAAAAACTGGCAAGCAAAACCCATGATCCGTGGACGCTTGCCGATGCCCCTGATGACTTTATTGATAAATTATGCCCTGCGTTGGTGGCGTTTGAGCTGTCCATCTTGGACGTACAATGTGCCTTTAAATTAAGCCAAAACAAAAGTTTAGAAAACAAACAAGGGGTTATTGAAGGATTGACCGCCCTAAATACACCCGATGCTGATATAATGGCAAATTTAATCAACACTATGAAATAACTTAGGAGTTTTTATGACTACCTTTAATAAAGACGATGTTTTACAAGTATTTAAAAATCGTGCTTCAACCCGTTCTTATGATGCCACTCGCAAAATCAGCGATGATGAATTTCTTGCCATTTTGGAATGTGCTCGCCTTAGCCCAAGTTCGGTAGGTTCTGAGCCATGGCAGTTTTTGGTGATTCAAAATCCTGAACTGCGAAAAGCATTAAAGCCCGTTTCGTGGGGTATGGCCAACACTGTAGAAACTGCCAGTCATGTGGTGGTGATTTTGGCTAAGAAAAATGCCCGCTGGGACTCGCCATTTTTTGATGCAGTGATTGCTAGACGGGGTTTGACGGACGAAAATAAAGTCAAGGCTCTGGCGGTTTATCAAAAATTCCAAGAGCAGGACATCGCCATTTTAGACAGTGATCGCACCTTGTTTGATTGGGCGGGCAAACAAACTTACATCGCCCTTGCCAATATGATGACAGGAGCGGCATTTTTGGGTATTGACAGCTGTCCTGTTGAAGGCTTTGATTATAAGGCAGTCAATGAAATTTTGGCAGATGCGGAGCTGTTTGATCCAAATGAGTGGGGCGTGTCAGTGATGGTAACTTTTGGTTATCGAAATAAAGACATTCGCCCTAAATCTCGTAAAGCACTGGATGAAATTGTACAATTTGTTAAATAATAGTAAGTATTTGTAACGGTGACTGACATAAAAGTATCATCTACTATATTAACCCCTTTGTAGTATGATAGAATTGTCATCAAATTGTCATAAAGCGGTTATATAATGACAATAACTTAAAGATGTGACAATCTCATAAAAAGTGAAGTGACTTTTTGGGTGTGATGAATGGTCGATACTATCGGGTGACTTATATTACTTGGATAGTGGCTGTTTGTCATACCCTGTTATATCTAAAACATTTTCATAGCGTAATGGCGGATTTATGACAAATTCATCAACCAAGCAAAGCACGCCTTTGATGGCAAGTGTGTTTTTTGCACTTTTGATGGCAGGTGTATGTACTTACTTTGTAATTTGGGGTTTAGAATATACCAATTATAATCAGGTTACCTTATTTTTGGTAGCCAGTTTTTTTGGTCTATTTATGGCGTTTAACATCGGTGGTAATGATGTGGCCAACTCCTTTGGTACGTCGGTTGGCGCAGGGACACTCACTGTACCTCAAGCTTTGGCAGTGGCTGCGATTTTTGAGGTGTCGGGAGCGGTGTTGGCTGGGGCTGCGGTTACCGACACCATTCGTAGCGGGATTGTTGATATTGGTGATTTGGGTGTAACACCTAACCAATTTATTTATTTGATGCTCTCAGCCCTTATTGCGGCGGCATTTTGGCTGTTATTTGCCACCAAAAAAGGTTTGCCTGTCTCTACCACACACGCTATCATTGGTGGTATTGTTGGTTCATCCATTGTGCTTGGTATTAACTTGGGTGGAACAGAGCTGGCATTTTCTACCGTTAAATGGTCTAAAATTGGTGAAATTGCTGTCTCTTGGGTATTGTCACCAGTGCTTGGTGGTATCTTTTCTTACATCTTGTATGGTTTGATTAAGAAAAATATCTTGGCTTATAATGATAAAATGGAAGTTGAAGTTAAAGCCATTAAAGTTGAGAAAAAAGCCCTAAAACAAAAACAAAAAGAGCATATTGCAAGTTTGGATGGTGATGATAAATTGTCTTATACCACAGCACTACTGCGAGATCAGGAGACTTATCAAGACAGTGACATCAATCCTGATGACTTGGAAACCAATTATTATAAAAAACTGCACGATTTAGAAAACCGCCGAGAAAATCTTGATACCTTAAAAGCCCTAAAAACTTGGGTGCCATTAATTGCAGCACTTGGGGCAGTGGTTATGACGGCAATGGTGGTATTTAAAGGTTTGGCAAATACAGGCTTAAATCTATCCACTTTACATGCAAGCCTTGTGATGGGTATGATTGGGGCGATGGTGTGGCTGACTGCCTTTATTTATACCAAAACCATTCGTGGCAAGCATAAAGAGGACCTAGGTAAAGCCACTTTTATTATGTTTAGCTGGATGCAGGTGTTTACTGCGTGTGCTTTTGCTTTTAGTCATGGCTCAAATGATATCGCCAATGCGGTTGGTCCGTTTGTGGCAATCATGGATGTTATTAGAACCAATGCGATAGAAGCGAAGGCCAGTGTACCGTCTGCGGTATTGGTTGCCTTTGGTGTATCACTGATCGTTGGTCTTTGGTTTATTGGTAAAGAAGTTATCCAGACGGTGGGTACTAACCTTACCAAAATGCACCCTGCATCAGGTTTTGCCGCTGAGCTTGCTGCCGCTGCCGTAGTCATGGGAGCGTCAAGCCTTGGTATTCCTGTTTCAAGTACACATATTTTGGTTGGTACGGTACTGGGTATTGGCATGGTAAATAAAAACACCAACTGGAAGCTAATGAAACCAATTGGCTTGGCGTGGGTCATCACGTTACCTGCATCAGCGGCCATTAGTGCTATTGCCTTTTTAGTCTTAACATCAATATTTTAAGGCATAGACTACAAATCAAAACGCACACCTGACATAAAAAGGGGTGCGTTTTGGCGTTTAATTTATTGACAATAAAGCGAGTAAACTGATGGCAAATTTAGCACTTTTTGACCTTGACATGACCTTACTAAATGTTGATAGTGATCACAGTTGGGGGCAGTTTTTGGTGGAGCAGGGCTTGGTAGATCGGGCATATTATAAGGACATGAACGATAAATTCTATCAAGACTATATCGCAGGCACGCTTGATGCGGTAGAGTATAACGAGTTTGTGGCAAGTTTTTTAAAAACCAAAACCATGAATGAGCTTCACGCTTACCGCCAAACTTATCTAAACACATGGATTAAGCCTGCCATGCGACCTAACGGCATAAGTGCCATTAAGGAACACAGGCAGGCAGGCGATACCGTGGTAGTTATTAGTGCCACTAATGACTTTGTGGTTGTACCGATTGCGTCATTGTTTGGTGTAGATAGCGCCCATACTTTGGCAACACGCTTAGAAGTGGTGGACAATGCTTATACGGGCAAAGTGGCAGATCGCCCCAATTTTAAAGAAGGTAAGTTGTTTCATTTAACTAACTTTATCGCACAAAAAAACGCCAAAGGCATACAGTTTGATAAACTCATTGCTTATTCAGATTCCAAAAACGATCTACCATTATTGCAGTTTGCTGATGTGGCGGTGTGTGTGACACCTGATGATATTTTGCGACAATACGCCAATACGCAACATTGGCAAATCGTGGATTGGAGTTTTTAATTTATGTCGCTACCTGCCCGCAAAAAATTGCCTTTAAAAGAGCGTATTCATGTCATCATTGAGGGCACGGATACGCCCGCAGGTAAGTTTTTTGATGTGGTACTGCTTGTTGCGATTGTGCTAAGTGTGCTTATCATCATGCTTGACAGCGTGGAAGCGTGGCGGTTGCAGTACCGCACACTGTTTTTTTATGCTGAATGGTTTTTTACCACACTATTTACCATAGAATATATCCTAAGAATGTATTCTGCTCCCAACCGCAAGCGCTATGCCTTTAGTTTTTTTGGTATTGTCGATTTGCTTGCCTTATTGCCCAGTTATTTAAGTTTGCTGTTTGTAGGTTCGCAGTATTTGCTTGTGATACGTATTTTGCGTATTTTGCGTATCTTTCGGGTGTTTCGCCTGATGTCACATATGCAGCAAGCAGGCTTTTTGGTGGCGGCATTTAAGACCAGTCAGCATAAAATCACCGTGTTCTTTTTATCACTGCTACTACTGGTGACCATTTTTGGATCAATTTTGTATGTGGTGGAAGGCCCTGAAAATGGTTTTACCAGTATCCCTAAGTCCATTTATTGGGCGGTGGTAACACTGACCACGGTGGGTTATGGCGATATTTCACCGCAAACCCCACTGGGTCAAGCCATTGCAAGTATGGTTATGATCACAGGTTACGCCATCATTGCCGTACCCACGGGGATTTTTACCGCAGAACTGACTCGCACCATGCGACCACAATTACATCCGATCACTTGCCCGAATTGCGGTAAATTTGGTCATGCATCCAATGCTAAGTTTTGCGATCGTTGTGGGTATGATTTACACGTTTAAGCGGTAATGGTAAATAAAAAAGACAAATAGTGAATATTTGTCTTTTTATTTTTTGTGAAGGCTAACCTCTAATCACTTAAAAATCCCATGCCATGTTTATGAGCGGTTTCACTTTTAAAGACAGGTTCATTTAAATGTGTTAATTGTGCCAAAGTCACTGGCTTATCTACTGTATCATTACGACCGACAGACGCAAGGTATTGATTGGCTTTTTCTATACTTAATTTATCAAAATAATAATCAGCAATTAAGCGACCTTGACGCAGTAGAGCGGTATCAACATCATCAATTTGCGCATTGAAAGTGCAAAGTAGCTGACATTCTACCACGTCTGACAACACCCCATCGGCAAGATTTAACAGGGAAGCCACCACATCGGTATGCGGGTTATCTGCCCGTCTTTCGGCAATGTAGTTTTCACAGTCTTCTAAGACCAATACCGAATTTTTATTATCAATCAACAGCGGAATAAAAGACGGATCGGTCAGTGAGTGAATGATTGTCGTGGGCACAAAAATAAAGTTTTTATCAGGTAATTGACTGGTTAGCCATTTGATATAATTGGTTTTACCTGTGCCTGCCAAACCATGCAATAACACAATGCCTTTGGTGGTGGTGTTGAGCGTCTGTTTAATGTGTTCATGCACGGCAGGAAAATCATCATTATACATGGTATTCATGTCAATATGATAAGGCTTGGTTTGGTGCGTGCGTAAGGTTAAACCATTACAATCCTTGATTAAGATAGAAATTTTAGCTTCTTCGTCCAAATATTTTTGGATATATTTGGCAAAAAATTCAGGCAATTTCTCTCTTAGGGCTTGGTTTTGGCTGTCATAAAACACATTATCCAATCTATGATAAGGTTTACTGGCTTCCTTATCATCTTTATCGCCAGCACTGCCATTAAACACGATAAATACTTCATAGTCGGGGTGAAAATAACAAATCTCCCGCTCAAAAAGTTTATCATGGTGTGATGAATATTGATAAGTGATAAAATCCGTACAACGCACAAAATCTTTTAAATGGCTTTTATCAATGATGCAATTGGTTTCATAAAGCAAGGCATCAACCAGTTTTTCTGATAGCGTGCTAGAGTAGGGATAGGGCGTGGTGCTAGGCAGCTGCTTTAATTTAATACTTTCATTATAAGTATCAACCATAAAGCGTTCAGGTAGATGATACTTGGATTCTAATATTTTCATAAGTTAATTAATGTACTTTAGGGTGTGTTGAACTTTCGCTTTTGTTGGAAAAAATGAGATAAATCGCACAATTTTCAAGGAAATAAACGTAGGCAATACTGGAGTATTGGCAAGTTTATTGACGTAGAAAATTAAGATTTAGCCATTTTTGACACAAAAACAAATCAACTTCGCCATTTATTAAATTTTAGGGTTTGTGTAGTGAATGTTTAACACACCCTAAATTTTGGTAAATTTCACCTTTTTAAAATCAGGGCGTTTTTCATTGCGTTCTTGGCGCTCATGTTTGGCACGGCGCACTTCACGAGATTTTAGCGGCTTTTTATGAATGCGGGCTTGTTTTTCTTTGGCGGATGTATTTAGCCCTGTGCCTTGACGTGAACGCAGTCCCACGGTTTCGCACAACTTGCTGATTTCTTTGGCATCTAGCTCAATAAAACGCCCCGTACGTAGCTCTTTGGGTAGGTTCATCGTACCATAACGGGTGCGAATCAGGCGAGAGACTTTAAGGGTTTGTGATTCAAACATACGGCGAACTTCACGGTTACGCCCTTCTTTTAGGGTGACGTGATACCATTTATTAACACCTGTACCGCCACCCTCTTTGATGTCTTCAAATTTTGCCATGCCATCTTCTAACATCACGCCTTGTGTCAGGTTGCGAGCGATTTCGGGGGTAACTTCACCCAGTACACGCACCGCATATTCACGGCTGATCTCGCTAGACGGGTGCATTAGGCGGTGTGCCAAATCCCCATCATTGGTGAACAAAAGCAAACCCGATGAGTTAATATCAAGGCGACCGACCATGATCCAGCGATCATTGCTTAGTTTGGGTAGACGGTCAAATACGATGGGGCGACCTTGGGGGTCATTGGTGGAGCAGATTTCGCCTTCGGGCTTATAATAGGCGATGACACGGCGACGCTTTTCACGTTCGGCTTTGACACGCACCAAGCGACCATCAACACGGATTTCATCATTAGGCGTGGCTCTGTCACCCAATGTGGCAACGGTGCCATTGATAGAAATACGACCTGTTTTGATGATCTCTTCAAGCTGTCTGCGTGAGCCTAGCCCCATACGAGCCAGTAGTTTTTGTAATTTTTCGCCTTCGGGTTTGGTGGTGGGGGCGGTATTTTGGGGGGATGATGTAGGGATAGTTGACATACAATTTCCTGTTAGTGGATTGAAACATTTCACAATGTTAAACGAGCAATTATATCATAGTATTCTAAAGTTTAAAACTATTTAAATCAGGAAGTTCAGGCAATTCTTGTAAACTTTGCAAACCAAAAGCGTCCAAAAAGGCATTGGTGGTATGTAGTAAGGCAGGTCGCCCCAGTGTGTCTTTGTAGCCTTTTTCGATGATCCAGCCTTTATCAAATAATTGACGTAAAATCTGACTAGATACCGTAACCCCCCGAATTTGCTCAATATCAGAGCGAGTAACAGGCTGTTTATAAGCAATAATACTTAGGGTTTCTAGTAGGGCAGAGCTTAGGCTTTCGCCCCGTTCTGGAAACTTACTGCGAATAAAAGCCCCGTATTCATCACGAATTTGTAGGCGATAACCACTGGCAGTTTTAACAAGCTCTAACACACCATCAGTTAGACGCTCTTTTAATGTCAAAATAACTTTAGTGAATGTATCGTTATTGATATTTAATAGATTTAATAAATCATCATCTGTTAAAGGTGTTTCACTGGCGTGTAATAATACTTCCATTTGACGACTTAAATTTTGTAAATCAATGTTATCATTCATATTAAATTTATCCATATATATTATCCAAATAAGCCATCAGTTCTAGGTTTGGCTAAAATACCAATATATGACACACAAAATAGCACAAAGGATAAAATCCATGCCACTTGTGAAATTAAAATCAAAGTCATATAATCATCAAACATCATGGGCAATACGACCCGAGTAATACCTGAGATTATCATCAATACAAAAATAGCTGTAACAGTTTTGGGCGGCTGATGAATGTTGCGTCCCGTATGTCCAAGCGAGACCCGAGCCATCATAGAAACAGTCATTAGACCAATACCAAAAAGTGCCAAGCCATGTAAGCCTAAAGAGTGCCAATTTAAAGCGGTTTCACCAATAAAAGGATAAACTAGAAATATTGCCAAACTTGCCGTCATACCAAAAAAAGCAAGCCATAATGACCACAGTAGCGGTTTTTGCCAAATGGCATGATGATACCAATTTTTAAGGCGTAGGGCGTTGGCAATTAAACAAACCAAAGCAAATACACTGGCAATTTTTGGCATAACGATAAATAAATCAAAAACAACCAAACCTGCCAAACCAATTAAATTGGCTTTGTCTAAGATATCAGAGTTCTTTTGTTCTGCTTGAATGCCATTAGGCTTACCATTATTATCCACACTAATGCCTTTGACAATAAAAAATGGCAATACCCGTCTGGCAATGGTAAACACAATGCCGATAATCAGATATAGCGCAAAATATAAAGCGGTTTTTTGCATGATTTCATGATTTGTTATTGCCCCTATATAAAAAGCAATATTACTGCCAAATAATAAAATCAGCTTGGCGACAATACCCATTTGTCGCTTTTGTTTTGCTTTAACGACCGCTTTAATGACCGCAAAACTGGTTAAGCCCCAAAACAGTACATCAAACGCCAAAGCGACCATCAGCATGGCAGAGCTTGGCACAGCGTGTAGCCCAAGCCACACAAAGCGAGACACCGCCCATACCCCAAAAATCGCTCCCAAATGATAACCATAAGGCATGGGCTGATTTGTCCAAGTTTTGACCGCTGTTAATAAAAAGCCTGCCACCACCGCCAAAGCATAACCAAAAATCATCTCATGGGCGTGCCAATAAAACATATTTAGCTCGCCCTTATAAGGAGCAATACCTTTTAGAAGTACTGTCCACAGTAACATGGTTAAAATGGCAAATAGTCCCGCCCCCACAAAAAACACCCGAAACCCTAAATTTAAAATAGGGTGGGGTGATGTGGGGCGTTTGCTGGCGTTTTGGATATTCATTAGCATGGTAAGTTCCGATTTGATTTTTGCTTATCATACGCCTTAATGGGGGATTTTGCAATTTAGCCAAAAGAGGTAGTGGTCAATAAAAAGGCGATAAAAATGGTATCTAAAATAGATACCATTTGAGCTAGGGCGTATTCTTGATTTAGGGCCTAGAGTTAATCAAAAATCTTGCCCTTATTCATAATCCCATTAGGATCAAATACCGCTTTGACTGCTTTCATATATTCAATGTCGGCAGGGCTACGGCTATAATCCAAATACGGCTTTTTGGTCATACCAACACCATGTTCGGCGCTGATAGAACCTTTGTATTTTTTAACGGTATCAAACACATATTTGTTGACTGTTTTGCATTTGGCAAAAAACTCATCTCTGGATAGGTTTTCGGGTTTTAAAATATTTAAATGTAAATTACCATCGCCAATATGCCCAAACCAGCAAATCTCAAAATCAGGGTAATTATCTTTAACAATGGTTTCAATATCAGCAATAAAAGCTTCTAAATGAGTGATAAGTACCGAAATGTCATTTTTATAAGGGGTAAATACTGAAATGGTTTCCGAAATGGATTCACGCAGTTTCCACAATTCTTGCAATTGCCCCATGCTTTGGCTCATCACCCCATCCACAATCAGACCGTCTTCCATGGCTATCTCAAAGGTATTCATGGCGATATCTAACACGCTGTCGCTTACCGCTTCAAATTCCAAAAGTACATAAAAGGGCGTTTGGCTGTCAAAAGGGGCTTTGGCGTGTCCTGCACCGACCACTTTATCAATGGCAATGGCATCAAAAAACTCAAAAGCGGTCAAAGATAGGGCGTTATTAAAACGGTTTAAGAGTCCAACCACGGACGCAAAATCAGGCACACCCAGCACCATGGCGGTAAGATTAACAGGCTGTTTTTCTAGTTTAATCAGTGCCTTAGTGACAAAGCCAAGCGTGCCTTCTGCCCCGATAAACAGATGACGAAAATCATAACCTGTGGCGTTTTTTAGCATACCGCCATTTAGTTCCAAAATGTCACCTTTGCCTGTCACCACTGTCAAGCCAAGCACCTGATTGCGGGTCATGCCATAGCGAATGACCTTGATGCCCCCTGCATTGGTGCCGATGTTACCACCGATTTGGCTTGAGCCACTGGAGGCAAAATCCACCGCATAATATAAACCTTTATCTTCAGCAAACTCTTGCAGTGCTTTAGTTACCACGCCCGCTTCTACTTCCACCATGCGATCAGCTTCATAAAACTCCCCAATGGCGTGCATTTTATCAAAACTCACCACCACCTCGCCAAACGCTGCTACCGCTGCCGCCGACAAACCTGTACGTCCACCACTAGGAACAAGCGGTGTGCCGTGCGTGTTGGCAATTTTAACAATGGTTGCCACCTCTTCAGTCGTTCTAGGAAAAAGTACAGCACTGGCATTGGGATCAAAATGTTTACTCCAATCTTTGCCCCAATTCTCTAGGCTGTTGGCATCGGTTTTAATGGTAAGTTCGGGCAGGGCTTGGCTAAGTTCGGCTAAAAAGGCACTGTGGGTCATAAGTTTCTCAAGTTTTGGATAAAAATGTATAAAAGTAATGAAAAATTTATACACCATTTAAATCATAAAATCCAAACAGTGTATAAATGTATTAACTAAGGTTATTCTTCTAATTTTTTAACAAAAGTACTGGCAGTTTTTACCTTGCTGTCGGACTTAAGTTTGCTTTCCAAATTGGCGGCGGCATCGTAGCTATGTTCAGAACCAATGAGCACACGTACACCTTTACTGGTCTTGCTGGTAGAAACCTTGTAGCCTGCCGAGCGGTATTTTTTGGCAAGTTCGTCAGCTTTGGCTTGGTTTTCTAACATGGCAACCTGTACACTGTAACGTGCTGTACCTTTTTTGGTTTCGCTTTTGGCGACTTCTTTTGTAGGTTCTTTTTTAGCTTCTGCTTTGGGCTGTTCTTTGGCTTTTTGGATTTTTTCTACTTCATTCTTTGAAGGGATTTTAACCTTTTTACCCACAGCTAAAGCGTCATTACGCCCCATATTGTTAGTAGTTGCAAGCACTGATACAGGTACGCCATACTGTTTGGATAGTTTAAGTAGGGTGTCGCCCTGCGCTACGGTATGTTGACCACCAGTTGCAGGATTAATTTTGTTGGTTTGGACTTTCTTTGCGGCTTCAGCTTGTGCCTTTTTGTCTGCTTCAGCTTTGGCTTTTTTATCCGCTTCCGCCTTAGCTTTGGCGTCTGCTTCTTTTTTACTGGCTTCAGCTTTTGCTTTTTTCTCAGCTTCAGCTTTGTCATTAGATTTTGTTTTATCATCGGTCGCTGATTTTTGGGTTTGTTTTTGTTCTTGCGCCAAACGTTCTTGTTCTTTTTGAGCCTCAATGACTTCAGGGCGTGTTTGTACCTGCACAGTGGCAGGAGTGCTATCAGGCTTCTCGGTGTCGGTTTGTGATGCAGGCTTGGTTTGTGCTTTTTTTCTTGCTTCTTGCTCGGCTTTTTCAGCTTCAGCTTTTTTTAATGCTTCAGCTTCAGCTTTTTCGTTTTGAGCAAGCAATAGTTCAGTTTGGCGTTCTTGCTCTTTGGTTTGAGCTTCACGAGCCTTTTGTTTTTCTTCAAGCAAACGTCTTTCGGTTTCTAAGTCTGCGGTGATTGGCTCAACCTTGGGGCGCGGTACCGCAGTCTCGGCAGCGCTTGCCGTTTGTGCTTTAGGGGTTGTGGGGGTGCTGTCTTTTTGGGTGGTCAAGGCAACTAGAGCGATACTGCCACCAAGTAGTAAACCGCCACCAAGTAATAATTGTTTTGAAATCATTATGTTACCAGTTATTGCAAACTAAATACCAAAGTTTCCTATGACAAGATCCTGCGATAAAAGGACTGTCATAACGGATAAAGGGTCAAGTTTGATTTTACCATATTTTGCTGACACTTTGTGTATTAGTTTGTGGGAAAAACTTTAAAATGTAATCATTGGTAAAATCAATCATTTCTAGGATCTTTGGCTTGACCTAATGCAATCAAGCTTTCGCCAATGGTATGAAATGAGCCAAAACATAGAATCATGTCGCCGTCTTTGCTGTCAGTAACCACGCTCAAAACCGCTTTATCAATCGTAGCATAGCTTTTGATAGGGTAATGATGATTGCTAAGTTTATTGGCAAGTTCTACGACTTCTATGGCTCTTGGATTATCTAGTTTACTAATGTACCAAGTTTCAATCGGCAAATTAAAACTTGAAATCATTGTTAAGACTTTATCAATGTCTTTATCTGCAAGCATCGAAAACACTGTATAAAGTTTAGCATTAGGGTTTTGATTTTTAAATGCTTGCCAGTAAGGGATAAATGATTGCATTAAAAATTGAATGCCATGTTCATTATGCCCAACATCAAATAACCAATGACGACCATCAATCAATCGTTTATCAAAGCGTCCTGCAAGTTTGGTGTTTTCTAATCCTTGTTTAATGTGTGATAAATTAATATTTAAAGGGCTTTGCAATAAAGCCGATAGGGCAATGCTGGCATTTAAAGGCGAAATATGTGGCTTGTCTAGTGTTAAGGTTAATGCTGATGAAGTATAAATAAATTCATCGTTTTGTACTTTAAAAGCAAATTGTTTGCCAAACTGTAAGCAGTGAACATTTTTGTCCTTGATAATTTGCTTTACACTGTTTGGCAGATCGCTTTCGCCATAAATCAGCGTACTGCCCGTGCGTAAAATGCCCGCCTTTTCAAAGCCGATTTTTTCTCTATCACTACCTAGCCAATCAGTATGATCAATGCCAACATTAGTAATCACGCACATATCGGGCTCTATGATATTAACCACATCAAGCCGCCCGCCCAAGCCAATTTCTAGTACCCAAACATCACACCCGCTTTTGGCAAAAATATAAAAGGCTACCAAAGTGGTGATTTCAAAAAATGATAGACTTAATCCGCAGTCTATGCGTACTTGATTGACATGATTAAAAGCGTGAACTAATGTTTTATCATCAGCTTCTTGCCCATCAATTTGAATACGTTCATTAAAGGATACCAAATGTGGAGATTGATAAAGGGCGGTTTTATAACCTGATGCCTGACATATTTGGGCAATTGCTTTGGTGGTTGAGCCTTTGCCATTTGTGCCTGCTACAGTAAAGACGTAAGGTTTTTTGGGTGTATCAATGTCCAAGATGCCAAGTTTTTGGGCGACAGGTAAAACCCGTTCAAGCCCCATATCAATGGCAGAAACGTGAATGGAGCCAAGGTAAGTTAGCCAGTTGGATAATGAAGTAGTTAAATTAGGGGTATTTGGCATAATGATTGCTTAGATGTGATGAATGCAAACAACCGCACAAGATGTCTTATGCGGTTATGTTTAAAATAAAGCGGTTTAACTAACGTTGGGCAGTTTGCTAAGTTTGGTTAACACCCGATAAACAGCATCAACAAGTTCATGGCGATGCACTACCATGTCCACTGTGCCTTTTTCAAGTAGGAACTCAGCGCGCTGGAAGGGCTCGTCCAACACTTCACGCACCGTCTGCTCAATCACGCGTTTGCCCGCAAAACCAATCATCGCCCGTGGCTCAGAAATGTGCACATCGCCGAGCATGGCAAGGCTGGCTGTTACGCCACCATAGACGGGATTGGTAAGCACCACCAGATACGGCACACCCGCCAGACGTAGGCGTTCAATGGCGGCAGAAGTGCGAGCCATTTGCATCAGTGATAACAAGCCTTCTTGCATACGAGCACCGCCTGACGCGGCAAAGCATACCAAGGGTTTACGTTCAGCCAATGCTTTTTCGGCGGCAAGCACAAAACGGTCGCCAACCACCGAACCCATCGATCCGCCCATAAATTTAAAATCAAAGGCACAAGCGATTAGATTTAGGTTTTTGATTTGTCCGCTCATGACAATCAGGGCTTCAGATTCGCCCGTGGCTTTTTGAGCTTGCACCATACGCTCGGGGTAGGGCTTGCTATCCACAAAGCCTAAAGGGTTGCCTGTTTGGTATTCGTTGCCAAGCTCGGCACTGATGCTGTCAAAAAACCACTCTAGGCGGGTGCGTGCTGACATGGTCAGATGATGATCGCAGTCAGGACAAACGTATTGGTTAAAAATTAGACTGGTATTGGTTGTCAAAGAATGACAGTTGGGGCATTCGGTGGACGGCTCGGTCTCCACGGCACTCATGACGGGTGGGCGGTCTTGCTTGATTGACGGAACAGGGCGATTTAGCCAAATGGTTGGTTCTTGGGCTTCTAAGGTTTCTGTGGTCATAAAAATTCCAAGTTTAGAGATAGATTGCTATAGTTTACATTCGTATTTAAGAATTGGCAAACCAAATTTTACAAAATTATTGATTTAACTGTCAATGGCAGCACGTAACTCGTCCATTTTAGCAAGAATCTGGCTAATGGCACTATCAATTTTGACCTTATCCGTCCCGACATCAGCGAAGTTTTTTACCAGTTCACTACCCACAATCACCCCGTCGGCAAACTTAGCGACTGCCTGTGCACTCGCTCCATCACGAATGCCAAAACCCACACACACAGGCAACTCGGTATCCGCCTTAATCGCCTGCACCTGCGCGCCCACGTCCTGCGTATCCAGCTGGGCTGAACCCGTCACCCCTTTCACCGACACATAATAAATAAAGCCGCTGCCACGCTCT
>RRZU012461112.1_pt1 | contig 18143 bp, 17 predicted proteins | sample 2165561 | NCBI WGS metagenome assembly RRZU01 (sample SAMN10456909, study PRJNA506462) | wastewater metagenome | isolation source: wastewater sludge | place: USA: Moscow, Idaho | reverse complement strand
GGCGGGACATGACATCGGCATAGATCGCAGCGTCTATGTCCTTGAAATGGATATAGTCGATGCGGTCCCACCAGCGGCGCAGCACCGCAAGCGGGTCCATGCCGGAATAAAGGCTGTGGCCGGTATCGATGCAAAAGCCCGCCTCGTCCGCCGGCACATCGGCGGCGATACGGGCGATTTCATCGGCAAATTCGATATGGCCGCCGGCATGGGGGTGAATGACCGCGCGCACGCCGAATTCGTCGCGGGCGGTCCGGGCAATGGCGCGGATATTGGCGACCATGCCCGCCCATGCCGCATCGTCCAGCCGCGGCGCGCGGTCGGCGTGCCCGGCGGCGAAGTCGCGTTCGTCATGGCCCCAGTCCATGACGGTCAGGTAGGGCGCGTTGAACCGCTGGCCGGGCGCGCGCGGCGGCCGGGGCAATGCGGTGATCAGGGCGCAGATCTCGCGCGTCTGGCGCAGCAAGGCGGCACGATTGGCCGGATCCACGAGATCGTCGAAGATGGTGCCGGCGACGATATAAAGCCCGCGCGCCTGCAATTCGGCCCCGACCCGCGGCGCATCCAGCGGCATATAGCCATAGGGGCCCAGCTCAAGCCCGCCATAGCCGGCGGCCGCCACCTCATCCAGCACCAGCCGCCAGTCGGGCAGGTGCGGATTGGCAATATCGTCCACGCCCCAGCAGCAAGGCGCCGTGGTCACCGTCATCGACATGTCGAAATTTTCCCCCGTGGGCGCGCAGCCCCTTGGGATAAGGGATAGCCTTGCATCTGGGGTGATACCATCGGATATTGGAGGGAATTCCAGCAAGCCGGGGCTGTGACGGCCGCGCCGCCCATGGCAGGCTGGGCGGCGCGAAAGGACAGGGGGGCAAGCGATGGGCAGAAAGCCGACACTCAGCGACGTTGCCCGGGCCGCGGGGCTTTCGCCGGCCACGGTCGACCGCGTCATCAACCATCGCGGCGGCGTCAATGCCGTGAAAGAGGAACGCGTCCTGCGCGCCGCGCGCGAACTGGGGCTGGACCGGCGGTTGGATTTCACCCATCGCCAGATCCGCCGCATCACCGTGATGATCCAGCCGCCCGAAAACCCCTTTCACGCCGAGCTGCGCAAGGGCATCGACGCCGCCCGCAAGCTGGTGGCGGCGCTGAACATCCAGATCGCGGTGGTCCAGACCCGCATCGACCAGCCGCAGGACACCGCGCGCCGCATCCTTGCCCTGCCCGGCCAGACCGACGGGCTGATCATCGCCGCCCAGGACCGCCCCGAGATCGCCGGGGCGCTGATGGCCATTCGCGCCGCAGTGCCGGTCGTCACCATCGTCACCGATATCGAGGGCTCGGGGCGGCTGGCCTATATCGGCCCCGATGACGGGCGCTCGGGCCGGATCGCCGCCGACCTGATGGGGCTGTTTCTGGGCAGGGACGGCGGCGATGTGCTAATCGTCGCCGGCCATTTCGACCTTGCCGGGCAGCGGGCGCGGACGCGCGGCTTTGAAAGCCTGCTCTCGGCCCGGCACCCGGCCTGCCGCATCGCCCGGGTGATCGAGACCGGCGAGGATTTCGACATCACCGCCGCCCGCGTGCATGAGGCGCTGTCGCAGGGCCCCGGCATCCGCGGCATCTATCACATGTCGGTGGGCACCATCGGCATCGTCGATGCCATCGACCGGCTGGGGCGGCGCGATCAGGTCCATGTCATCACGCACGAACTGACCCCGAACCGCCGCCGGCTGCTGCGTCAGCGCCGGCTGCACGCGGTTCTGGATCAGGACCCGCATCTTGAGACCCGGCTGGCGGTCGAGGCGCTGGCCCGCCATTTCGGCCGGCTTGAGGGCGCGGTCAGCTCCGTCCACACCGCCGTGCAGATCTTCATGCCCGAAAGCCTGTGATCCCCGCCGCGGCTGGACGCCCCCGCCCGGCGCCGCTAAGCATGGCGGCATCGCAGCAGGACAATGAGTTATGACCGATACCTTGACGATGCTGGCCGCCGGTTTCATTGGCGGGATGCTGAACGCCGTCGCCGGAGGCGGCACCTTCATCACCTTCCCTGCCCTTGTCGCCAGCGGCGTGCCGGTGGTTTCGGCCAATGCGACCAGCACCGTCGCGGCCCTGCCCGGCTATCTGGCAGCAGCCATCGGCTTTCGCCACGACATCGCCCGGATCGAGCGGCGGCTGGTCCTGCGCCTGACGCTGTGGACGCTGGTCGGTGGCGTCATCGGGTCCAGCCTGCTGCTGGTGTCGTCCAACAAGGCGTTTTCGGCGCTGGTGCCTTTCCTGTTGCTGGGCGCGACCTCGATCTTTGTCTGGGGGGCGCGGGTGCGCGAATGGGCGGCGCAGCATCGCAGCATGGTCGTGCCCTTCGGTGCCGGGACCATGGTGCCGGTCGCCATCTATGGCGGATATTTCAACGGCGGCCTTGGCATCGTGCTGCTGGCGCTGTTCGCGCTGTGGGGGATGACCGACCTCAACCAGATGAACGGGCTGAAAAGCTGGCTGTCATTCGCCCTGTCGGTGATTTCCTTTGCGATCTTCGCTATCGGCGGTCAGGTCGCATGGCTGCCGGCGGCAGTGATGAGCGTCGGCACCATCCTTGGCGGCTATCTGGGCGCGCCGGTGGCGCGGCGCATTCCGGTGCGGTGGCTTCGGGCATTGATCGCGGCCATCGGCTTTGGCATGACGGCGCTGTTCTTCTGGCGGCTCATCTGACGCCGCATCAACCCGAAAGGAACCCCAATGTCCGACATCAAGCGCATCGAGACCGGCCCCCGCATGAGCCAGGCCGTGATCCATAACGGCACCGTCTATCTGGCCGGTCAGGTCGGCAAGCCCGGCGACAGCGTCACCGCGCAGACGACCGAGGTGCTGGCCCAGATCGACCGGCTGCTGGCGGAATGCGGCTCGGACAAGACGCGCATCCTTTCGGCGCAGGTCTGGCTGGCCGACATGGCCGATTTCGCCCAGATGAACGCCGTCTGGGATGGCTGGGTCGCCCCCGGCCACGCACCCGCCCGCGCCACCGGCGAATCGGCGCTGGCGACCCCCGATTACAAGGTCGAGATCATCGTGGTCGCCGCGCAGAACTAAGCGCGTCCAGCACCGATCGCGCGGCGCGCAGGCCCGGAGCCTCGCCGCCGCGCCCCAGCCGCTCCATCGTCAGGTTCATGGCGGCGATCTGGCCGGCGCGGTCCTCGGGGTGTTCGATCAGGCAGAACAGCGCCTGCGACATCGGGCCGGGCTCGCAGTTCGCGCCCAGAAATTCCGGCACGACGCGGGTATCGCTGACAAGGTTCACCAGCGTCACCGTATCGGTTTTCAGCAACAGGCGGATGATCAGCCGGCTAAGCGGCGCCACGTCATAGCCGATCACCATCGGCACGTCATTGGCCGCCAGATCCAGACTGACCGTCCCCGAGGCCGCCAGCGCCAGATCGGCGGCGGCAAAGGCTGCGCGTCTTTCCTCGGGGCTTTCGACCACGACCGGGGCGGTGGGCCAGCGTTTCGCCATGTCGCGCACCAGCCCGGACACGCCGCGCACCGTCGGAATGACGACGCGGATTTCGGGCACGCGGTCGCGCAGCCGCATCAATGCCTCGTCAAAGCGCGGTCCCAGCCGCGAGACCTCGCCCCGGCGCGAGCCGGGCAGGCACAGGATCAGCGGCTGCTCGGGCGCGATGCCGTGGGTTTCGCGGAATGCAGCCGCCTCGGCCGCACTCGCCACCGGTTCCGAGACGATGGGATGGCCGACGAAATCGCAGGTCATGCCGGCGGCGCGCATCAGGGGCGGCTCGAACGGCAGGATCGCAAGAACGTGGTCGATGACCTCGGCCATCTTCTTGGCCCGCCCCGGCCGCCACGCCCAGACCGAGGGCGCGACATAATGGATGGTGCGCAGGTCGGGGTTCAGCCGGCGCGCCTCGCGCGCGACGCGCAGGCAGAAATCGGGGCTGTCGATGGTAATCAGCGCGTCGGGCCGTTCATCGGCCACGGCGCGGGCGGTTTCTGCAATCCGGGCCTTCAGCGCGCGGTATTTCGGCAGCACCTCCCAGATTCCCATGACGGCGAGTTCCTCCATGGGAAAGCGGCTTTCCAGCCCCTGCGCCTGCATGGCCGGGCCGCCGACGCCCAGAAACTCCACAGCCGGCGCCAGTTCCTTCAGGCCGGCCATCAGCGCCCCGCCCAGATTGTCGCCCGAAGGCTCACCCGCGATCAGAAAGAGTTTCACCTCGGCACCTCCTTTCGCAGTCATACGCCGTCAGAAATGGAACGGTCCCGCAGGCGGGGCCGTTCCCGTCCGTCAGGCCCGCGCCCACAGGAACAGGCCCGCGTCGCGCGCGGCCTGAACCGCCGCCTCGCGTTCCAGCAGGATGACGCCACCCGCCTCCCAGACGATGCCGCCAAGCCCGGCCGCCGCGGCCTGCGCCACGGTATCGGGGCCGATGGTCGGCAGGTCGATGCGCCGGTCCTGCCCGGGCTTCGGCGCCTTGTAAAGGATGCCCTTGGCCCCGTTGGGATCGGGTCTCAACTGCGAATGCAGTGCGGCGAATTCCAGCATGGCCTGCGTGCCCGGCAGCGCCTCGATGGCCAGACACAGGCCCTGCGCCACCACCGCGCCCTGTCCCACGTCCAAAGCGCCAAGCCCCCGCACGATCTGCGCGGCGCGGGCGGCGTCCTTCTGGTCGCGGGGACCGGGTTCGCCGGTCAGCACGCCCTCCCCCGGCACAAGGTCAGGAAGGATTTGATCTACGGACAGCACAGTTAGCCCGCTTTCCTCGAAAACGTCGATGACCGCGCGCAGGGCGGCGTCATCGCCCGACTGCATGCCCATGACGATGCGCGGCACGATGGACATGGTGCGGGCGTCGAACAGTTCCGGCTCGATCCGGGGGCGGCGGATGGCGCCGGCAAAGACCACCTGCGTAGCCCCCTGATCCAGCAGTTCATCCAGAAACGGCACCAGCCGCTCAAGCCGGAAAGGTTTGGCGGCGACCTCGGGCGAAAGCCCGTCAAGCGCATAGACCAGGGGATTGTCCAGCGCGGCGGCGATGGCGGGGGCCAGACGCCCCTCGCCGGCGATCAGGGCGATGCGGCTCATGGATGGGGCGCCAGAAAGCTGCGGTCCGAGGGGCCAAGGATGAAATCCAGCACCTCGCGGACCATGGGGCCGTTGGTCTCGGCCGACATCTGCCGCGCCTCGTCGCGGAAGCTGCCCTGCCCCAGCCGCGCCAGCATGTCGCGCAGCGCGTGGATGTCGTCGCGCGCCACGCCGCGGCGCTTGAGGCCGACAAGGTTCAGCCCGTCCAGATGCCCGCGCGGCCCCTGCACGAGGCCAAAGGGAATCACGTCCGCCGTCACCATGGTCACGGCGCCGATCATCGCGCCGCGCCCGATGCGCACCCATTGGTGAACGCCCGAAAGCCCGCCGATGATGACATCGTCTTCCAGCACGCAATGCCCCGCGACCGAGGCGTTGTTCACCAGAATCACCCGGTCGCCGATCTGGCAGTCATGGGCGACGTGGCTGCCGGCCATGAACAGCCCGTCATCGCCGATGCGGGTGACGCCGCCGCCGCCCTCGGTCCCGGGGTTCATGGTGACATATTCGCGGATACGGTTGCGCTGGCCGATTTCCAGCCGCGCGCGTTCGCCCTTGAATTTCAGATCCTGCGGAATCTCGCCGACCGAGGCAAAGGGAAACACCACCGTCCCGTCGCCGATCACGGTCTCACCAGTGACGACGACGTGGGATTTCAGCACCACGTCCCGGCCCAGTTCGACCTGCGGTCCGACGACGCAGAACGGCCCGATCTCGCAGCCGGCGCCGATGCGCGCCGCCGGATCGACCACCGCCGAAGGGTGGATCGCGGCCTCAGCCATTGTCGCCCCGGCTCAGCATCGCCATGATCTCGGCCTCGGCGGCAAGTTCGCCGTCCACGATGGCGCGGCCCTCGAACTTCCAGACCTTGCCGCCGCCACGCAGCGTCGTCATGTGCAGTTCCAGCACGTCGCCGGGCACCACCTTGCGGCGGAAGCGGCACTTGTCGATGGCCATGAAATAGGTGCCCAGGCTCTGGCCGGCCAGATCAAGGCTGACGCCCACCAGCACCGCCGCCGCCTGCGCCATCGCCTCGATGATCAGCACGCCCGGCATCACCGGTTCCTGCGGAAAATGGCCTTCGAAATGCGGCTCGTTCGAGGTGACGTTCTTGATGCCGACGCAGCTTTTCATCGGCACGATGTCGCGCACCTTGTCCACCAGCAAAAACGGGTAGCGATGCGGCAGGATCTGCTTGATCAAGCCAAGGTCAGCCTCGGTCGGAGGGATAGGGGCGGTCTCGTCGGCGGCCATGCGCGATCCTCTTGAACTGTTTCCATTTGCCTAGCAACGGGGCGGCAGCTTGGCAAGTTTCGCCGCCAATGCCGCCGCCGGCCAAAGGGTCAGCCGAGCGGGAGTCAGGCGCGGGTGCCTGCCGGGCGGCCCGCGCCGCGGCCCTCGGCCAGCCAGCCGGCCAGCGCCAGCCCGGCGATCAGCACCAGCCAGCCCCATGCCGGCAAAAGCGGGCGATGCGTCAGGCCGCTGACCGAGGCGGCCTCGCGCGGGGTGATGCCGATCCAGTTGCCGCCGACACCCTGTCCATGGGCGGGGCGGCCCTCGCGCACCTGGCGCAGGCGCGGGATGCCGTCCGACAGCTTCAGCACCGCGCCCTGCGTCGCCGTGGCCAGCGGTCCCAGCACGGTGCCCGAGGCGACGGTTTCCTCGAACTCGCGCGGGGCGGCCGGCCCCAGCGCCACGACGCGGGTCAGATCGCCGTCGGTCAGCCGGTAAAGCCCCGGCCCCGGCGCCGTCCAGCGTGCGCTGAAGCGACCCGGCGCCGTTTCGGCCAAAGGCAGCGTCTCGGTCTGGCCGTCGGGGCGGGCGATCTGCACTGGCGGCGCGGCCGGCTGCATGGTGCGGCGCGTGATCGTCACCGTCAGCCCGGCCGCGACATCGGCGGTCAGCGCCTCTTCCTCAAGGTCGGGTTCCTTCATCGACCAATGCGCGATGCGGCGCAGCAGCTCAAGCTGCGGGCCGCCGCCCTCGAAGCCGCGCCCCCAAAGCCAGACCTGATCCGAGGTCAGCATCGCCACGCGCCCCTTGCCCACCCGGTCAAGGATCAGCAGCGGCGCATTGGCCGCGCCGGTCATGACGACCTGCGCGCGCGGCCCGGGAATGACCTGCGACATGCGCAGCCAGCGGCCCCAGTGGTCGGTGCTGCCGTCGCGCGGGGCGCCAGGCAGGCCGGCGGTGACGGGGTGGCGCTGGCCGCTTTCGGTCAGGCGCGGCAGGAACGGCTCGTCATAGACGCGCCCGGTCGGACGTGCCGGCAGGATGGTGCCCAGGGGCGACAGGTTCAGGCTTTCCACCGTCGACATCTCGGGGCCGGCGGCGACCAGCACCGCGCCGCCCTCTTCGACATAGCGGCGGATGCTGTCGAAATATTCGGGCAGCAGGATGCCGCGCACGCGGTAGCGGTCGAAGATGATCAGGTCGAAATCGCGGATCCGCTGCATGAACAGTTCCTGCGTCGGAAAGGCGATCAGCGACAGCTCATCGACGGGAACCGCATCCATCTTGTCTGGCGGACGCAGGATGGTGAAATGGATCAGGTCGACATTCGCATCCGATTTCAGCAGGTTGCGCCACGTTCTTTCGCCGGGATGCGGCTCGCCCGAGACCAGCAGCACGCGCAGGCGGTCATGCACGCCCTGAATCTGGATGGCGGCCGAGTTGTTGCGGTCGGTCAGTTCCGGCACTGCCGCCTGCGGCGCGTCGAAACCGACCGAGACCACGTTCTGCCCGGCGTGATCGGGCACCACCGGCACATCCAGCGGCACGCCCGGCGGCAGGTCGATCACGCGCGCGGGCTTGCCGTCCAGCGCGACCTGCAACCGCGCCGGGGTCTTTGCGACCTCGGGCGGGACGGCGCCCTGATCCTCGATCCGCAGGCGGATGGTGACGGGCTTGCCGATCAGGCCATAGGCCGGCGCCTCTTTGATGACCAGCCGGCGGTCCCAGTCGGCGGGTGCCCCGGTCAGCAGGACATGGACCGGCGCGGGGGCGGTCGCGGGCAGCATCGCCGCGTCATGGGCCAGCCCGTCGGTGACGGCGATGACCCCGGCAACGCGCGTCTGCGGCTCGGCCGCCAGCGCACGGGTCAGGGCCGCGCCGATCAGCGTGCCGTCCGGGTCGTCGCCCACGGTGACACGGCGGATTTCGGTGCCCGGCAGCGCCTCAAGCTGGCGGGTCAGCGTGTCGATGGCCGCGTCGGTCTGCGCCGCACGGCCGGGCAGCGACTGGCTGGCGCTGCGGTCGTCCAGCAGGATGACGATATCGGAAAGCGCATTGCGGATGCCGGTTTCCAGCGCCGGACCGGCCAGCGCCAGCGCCGCCGCCAGCCCCGCCAGCCCGCGCCAGAACCAGCCGCGCAAGGACCGCCACAGCGACCATAGCATGACCAGCACCGCCAGCAGGGCGATGGCGCCGATCAGCGGCCAGGGCAGCAGGGGGTCGAAGTTCAGCGCCTTCACCGGATCGCCTCCTCTTGCCGCAGCCTGTCGAGAAGTGCGGGCACATGCACCTGATCCGATTTGTAATTCCCGGTCAGCACATACATGATCAGGTTGACGCCGAAGCGGTTGGCCATCTCGCGCTGGCGTTCGCCGTCAAGGCCCGAGCCGACGCTGAACATCGGCAGGCCACTGTCGTCCACGGCCCATGCCTCGGCCCAGGAATTGCCGCCGATGATGACCGGCGAGACACCGTCATTGAGGCTGCGGAAGGGCACGCCCTCGGCGGCGGCAGCGTCGGCGGGCGGGGCCTCGGCCCAGATGTCGCGGCCCTGATAGCGGCCGGGAAAGTCCTGCAACAGGTAAAAGGTCCGCGTCAGGACATGGTCGCGCGGCACCGGCGCCAGCGGCGGAATATCCAGGGGCGCTGCCAGCCGTTGCAGTGCCGCAGCGCCGTCCGGGCCGCCCAGCCCCGCGATATCGCCGTCGCGGGTGTCGAACAGGATCACCCCGCCCGAGCGCAGGAAATGGTTCAGCCGCACATAGGCCTGCGGCGAGGGCGAGGGCTGGCTGTCCGTCACCGGCCAGTAGATGAAAGTCAGCAGCGACAGGTCGTCGCGGTCAAGATCAAGGCCGATGGGGGCGCCCGGCTCGACCGTGGTGCGCGCCGCCAGCACCTGCGAGATGCCGCGCAGCCCGGCCTCGGACGCGGCGTCGACCTCGGCATTACCGGTGACGACATAGGCCAGCGCCACCTCGTCGGCGGCGCGGATCAGGCGCGGATCGGGCTGTTCCTGCGCCTGCGCAAGCGCGGCGGCAACCAGCATGAGGAACGTCAGGAAAATCCGCATCATGCCGCGACCTTTCGCCCGATGCCGCGCGCCAGCCACGCGCTGCCAAGCGCGTCCAGCGCCAGCAGCAGCGCCGCCAGCGCGATCAGCCAGCCGCGCAGGTCAAGGCCAGCCGCGCGGCCGGCGCTTTCGATCCGGGCGCCGGGCCAGTCGGCCACGACCAGCGGCCCGCCCGCGTTCAGCGCGACGATGCGTTCGCCCGCCCGGTAAAGCCCGGCGGGGGCGCCGGGGGCCGGGCCTTTGGCGAAATCGGCCGCTGCAACCGGCACCGGATCGGCGGGCTTTTCGATGCGGCCAAAGCCGTCCAGCACCTGTTCCGGCGTCCAGAACGTCGCCTCGGCCGGGGCGGTGTCGGGTTGGGCGATGCTGGCGCGGGCGGTCTGGACCAGCCGTTGCAGCATGCCCACGAACAGGCCCGATATGGCAAGGTTCGTCCATTCGGCATTGGCCGAGGTGTGGAACAGCACGATCTGCCCCTGCCCCATGGGCGCGCGCGTCACCAGCGGCGTGCCGTCGCTAAGTTGCGCCAGCGTCTTTTGCGCCAGATCCGGCGACGGCTCGGCCAGAAGCTGGGCGCGCACGGTGGCATCAGTCGGGATCGTCAGGCCGGCGAAGGGCCCCTCGGGCGGGAAAGGCGCAAGGCCGCGCGGCTCGCCCCAGCTCAGCGCGCCGCCGATGTCGCGGCCGCCCTCGCGCAGGACGACGGGCAGGAAGGGTTCGTCCCGCAGCCGTTCCGAGGCCGCCATGCGCGGCCCGGCAAAGCGCACCAGCAGCCCGCCCTTGTCCAGCCATTCGGCCAGCGCCGGGCTGTCGGGCAGGCCGATCCGGTCGGCCATGATGATGACATCGGGCGAGGCCAGCAGCACATCGTCAAGCCCCCCCTCGATCAGGTCGGCGCCGGGGGCCAGCGCCCGGCGCAGGTAATGCAGGGGCGACAGCAGGCGCTGGGTTTCGCTGGCGCGGTCATCGCCGACCAGCGCCACCTTGCGCCGGCGCAGGGCGTCGTCGGCCAGCACCACGGCGCCGGCGCTGCGCTGGCCCTCGATTTCAAAGCGGGTGATGCGGTTGCGCAGTTCCGAGGGCAGATCGATGGGATAGATCCGGCTGGTGACGCCCGATTGGGTCGCCGCCTCGTCCGGCTTCAGCCGCGCCAGTTCGCGCGGCATCCCCTGCGGGTCAACGCCAAGCGCCAGCACGGCGGGCGGCTCGGCGGCGCTGGTGGCGTTCAGACGCAGCGCCGGACGGTCGCCGGGCACCATCTGCAAGGCCAGCCGCGCGCTGTCGGGAGGCACGACCGTGACCTCGCCCCGCGCGGCCAGCGCCGCAAGCAGCGCCGCCCGGCCCGGATGGTCCAGCCCGTCGCTAAGCCACAGCGTCGTCAGGCCCGATGGCGGCGCCCCGGCCAGCAGACCGGTGCTGTCTTCGGGGTAGCGCGTTTCCCATGCCGCGGGCGTCAGCGCGCGCAGCCGGGCGGTGATCTCCTCGGCCGGGCGAAAGGGCAGCGCACCGGTGACCGCGCCATCGGCGACCAGCAGCGCCGCCGGCTGCCCCGCGCCCGAGGCGCGCTCCAGCGCGCGGGCGATCCGGGTCTGGCGCTGGGGCCAGTCGGGCGCGGCGGCCCAGCCGGCATCCATGACGACCAGCAACGGCCCCTGCCCGCCCTGATCGGGCAGCGGCTTCCAGACCGGCCCGGCAAAGCCAAGGATCAGCGCCGCAATCGCCGCCACCCGCAGCAAAAGCAGCCACCACGGCGTGTGCCGCGCCACCGGATGCGCGTCCTTCAGCCCCGACAGCAGCCGCGTGCCGGCAAAGCGCACCAGCTTGGGCGATGGCGGCATCACCCGCAGGATCAGCCAGATCGCCGGCAGGGCGATCAGCCCCGTCAAGAGCCAGGGCGCAAGAAAACCAAGAGGACCAAGCGTCAGCATCAGGCCTCCAGCGCCGACCACAGCCACAACAGCGCCTGCGCGGGCGCGGCGGCGGTATCATGGGTGCCGAAATGCCAGCTTGCGTTCAGCGCCGCGCGCGACAGCAGCGCGCGCCGTTCGGCCAGCCGGGCCAGATAGGCGGCGCGCAGGCCGCCCGCGTCGCGGGTGTCGTGACGCAGCGCCCCCGAGGCCGAGCGGAAGAGCACCGCCCCCGTCCACGGAAAACCTTCCTCGTCGGGGTCGAGCACCTGCACCAGCGCGCCGCGCACGCCAAGCCCGGCGGCGCGGTGCAGATAGTCCAGGACCGGCTGCGGATCGCCCAGAAAATCGTCGAACAGGATCACCCGCTGGCCGGGGCGCAGCGCCTGCGCGGGGGGGGCGTCCTCGTCCCCGGCCAGCGCCGGGCGCGTGACCAGCGACTGGGCGACGCGTTCGGCTTGCAGGCGGCCGGGGCGCGGCGGCGCACCGGCCAGCCCCACCCGCTCGCCCCCCTCCAGCAGCGCCATCGTCAGCGCCAGCGCCAGCAGGTCGGCGCGGGCGCGCTTGGACGGCCGGTCGGGTCCGCCCGCGTAATCCATCCCCGCCGCCGCCGAAACCCAGATCGAGGCCGATTGCGGCACCTCGGCCTCGCGGTCGCGGACGAACTGGCCGTCCGAGCGGGCCGAGCGGCGCCAGTCGATGCTGCGCGCGGTGTCGCCGCTGGCGGCGGGCCGGTATTGCCAGAAATCCTCGCCGGGGCCGGCACGGCGCTGGCCATGCGCCCCCGCCGTCAGCGCCGCCGCCAGCCGCTCGGCCGAAAGCATCAGCGCGGGCAGGCCCGCAGACGCGGCCTCGGCGCCGGCGCGCAGCTCGGTCGGCGTCGGTTGCTTGGGGGACAGGCTCACGCGGCGGCCTGCATCCGGTCGCCAAGCAGCCGCGCGATGACGCCTTCGATGGTCTCGCCACGCGCGCGGGCGCCAAAGCTCAGCGCCATGCGGTGACGCAGGACCGGCGCAGCCATGGCCTCGACATCGTCCAGCGTCGGGGCAAAGCGGCCATTCAGCGCGGCGCGGGCGCGGGTGACCAGCGTCAGCGCCTGCGCGGCGCGCGGCCCCGGGCCCCAGACCAGCGTGTCGGCCATCCAGCCGGGCGCCTCGGGCGCGCCGGGCCGGGCGGCACGGACAAGATCGAGGATCGCGTTCAGCACCGATTCGCCGACCGGCATCCGCCGGATCAGCGCCTGCGCCGCGATCAGCTCATCGGGCGCGAACACCGCATGGGCGCGGCCCTGCTCGGTGCCGGTGGTGGCCAGAAGGATCGCGCGCTCGGTCTCGCGGTCGGGATAGCCCACGTCGATCTGCAACAGGAAGCGGTCAAGCTGGGCCTCGGGCAAGGGATAGGTGCCCTCCTGCTCGATGGGGTTCTGGGTCGCAAGGACATGGAAGGGCCGGCCCAGCGGGCGGTGTTCGCCGCCGATGGTGACCTCGCTTTCCTGCATGGCCTGCAACAGCGCCGATTGCGTGCGGGGGCTGGCGCGGTTGATTTCGTCCGCCATCAGAAGCTGGGTGAAGACCGGCCCTTCGATGAAACGGAAGGCGCGGCTGCCGTCGGGGCGGATGTCGAGCACCTCGGAGCCGAGGATGTCGGCGGGCATCAGGTCGGGGGTGAACTGGATGCGTGCGGTATCAAGGCCCAGCACGGTGGCCAGCGTGTCGACCAGCATGGTTTTCCCAAGCCCCGGCTGGCCCACCAGCAGCGCATGCCCCCCCGAGAGGATCGCGGCAAGGACCTGCTCGACCACCGCATGCTGGCCGACGAAGCGGCGCTCGACGCTGCCGCGTGCCTCGGCCAGACGTGCGGTCAGAACCTGCACATCGGTTACCAGTTTATGATCCTCGGCCATGACAACGTCCCAATTCTGATTTACCACAACATTAATGACAGTCGTGGCGGGGTCCACAAGGAATGGCGCAAGCGGGTGACAATACTGTGACCGACGCGGCCGGGATCGCCGCCGCCGCCGGGCGTGCCGCCCGCAGCGGACCGCCGCCGGTGCATCTGTGGAACCCGCCCTTTTGCGGCGATCTCGACATGGAGATCCGCGCCGACGGCACCTGGTTCTATAACGGCACGCCCATCGGCCGGCCGGCGATGGTGCGGCTTTTCGCCTCGATCCTGAAGCGCGAGGGCGACGCCTATTTCCTGGTCACCCCGGTCGAAAAGGTCGGCATCCGGGTGATCGACGCCCCCTTCGTCGCCGTCGATGCCGATATCGGCGATCAGATCAGCTTTGTCACCAATGTCGGCGACCGGGTCACAGCCGGTCCCGATCATGCCATCGAGGTTCGCGGGACGCTTGACGCGCCGCGGCCCTATGTCCATATCCGGCGCGGTCTGTGGGCGCTCATTGACCGCAAGACATTCTACCGACTGGCCGATGCGGCTATGCCTGGCGCAAGCGGGCGTATGGAAGTGCACTCGGGAGGGGCGGTCTTTCCTCTGGAGTTCTGACCATGGCGCGATTCGCAGCCAACCTGACCTACCTGTTCACGGAGCTGCCGATGCTGCAGCGCTTTGCCGCTGCCCGGCGCGCGGGGTTCGACGGTGTCGAGATCCTGTTTCCCTATGACCTGCCCGCGCGCGACCTGCTTCAGGCTGCGCGCGAGAACCGGCTGAGCTTTGTGCTGATGAACACACCGCCGCCGAACTGGGCGGGTGGCCCGCGCGGCTTTGCCGCCGAGCCGGGCAACGAGGCGCGCTTCCGCAGCGATTTCGACCGCGCCCTTCGCTATGCCGAGACCCTGAACGTCGCGCATCTGCACGTCATGGCCGGCAAGGCCGAGGGCGATGAGGCGCGCGAGACATTTCTGCGCAACCTGGACTGGGCCTGCACGCGCGCGCCCGGCATCAGCCTGACGATCGAGCCGATGAACCGCAGCGACATGCCCGGCTATTACCTCGACAGTTTCGATCTGGCATCAGAGATCGTCGACCAGATCGACCGCCCGAACCTTGGCCTGCAATTCGACGTCTATCAGGCGCATATGATCCATGGCGACGTGATCGGCACATGGGAACGCCACGCGCGGAACACCCATCACATCCAGATCGCCGGCTGCCCCGGCCGGCATGAGCCGCGCAGCGGCGAGATCGATTATGCGGGCTTTTTCCGTGCCGTGGACGCGGCGGGCTTCAGCGGCTGGGTCGGGGCGGAAGACACGCCCCGCACCTCGACCGAGGCCGGGTTGCGCTGGTTGCGCACCGCCCGACCGCGCCGCCTGACCACCCAGCCGGATCGCCCCGCCAGATCGGGCCCGCGGCATCCGGTCGCAGGGCCGCATGGCGGGGCCATGCGGTCGGGCCGGGCCTCAGCGGCCCGTCACCCCGCTCCACCAGCGCCGCACCCGGCCCTGCGCCTGCGTGGCGCTGGCGTCCAGCCGGTCCAGCGCCTCGTCGGCCGAGCGCACGGCGGGATCGATGGTGCGCTCGCGGAACTGGTTCCACATGCGCCAGATCAGGAACAGGATCGCGCCCAGCACCGCAAGGATGATCTGCGCCGGCCAGTTGAAGGGCTTCACGTCAGGCCCCGCCACCGGCCGCATCGAAATGGCGTTGGGATAGATCGACAGCCACGAGATCCGCCAGCCATAGGACGTCACGCTGACCCAGCGCGGATTGGCCACGTCGGATTTGAAATCGGTCGCCTCGGCCTGCAGGTTCGAGCTGTCGTATTTGAAATAGGGCGGCCAGATCCAGCCGGTATCCTCGTTGCGATAGACATAGGGCTTGCCGTTGGCGCGCACGGCGTTGATGAAGCGCACGTCGCGCTGCCCCTGGGCGTTCTGCACCGTGCCGGTATCGGGCGAGGCATAGAAGATCGCGTTGCCGCCGATATCCGTCAGCCGGTTATAGGCGTCGCTGATGCGCACCGTCTGCCGCGAGGGCAGCGCGTAATCCAGAAACATGAAAACGGCGATGCCGAAGATCACCCCAAGAACGGTCAGGAACCAGCGCATCGGCGCCCCCTCAGTTGTAATTCACATAGACGATGATCGTGACGATCACCACCAGCGGCAGGACAAGGACCAGCCCGACAAGCCGCGCCCGCAGCGTCTTGCTGAAGCCCCGCATGGAACGCCGCACGAAGGTGTCGCGTTCCGCCGTCGGGCCAGCGCGGCCGGGATGGCGCCGGTCCCATTCCTTTTCCAGCGCCTCGCGGCGCAGGCTGCGCACATAGATCGAGATCAGCGCGTAAAAGATCAGCTCGACGACAAGGACCAGCCCGATCAGGCGAAGGAATGCGATCATGCAGCGGGTCCCTTTCGTCGCGGCTGGCACATGCTTGCATGAAACGGGCCGCGCCGCGACTGTCAATGACCCCATTGCAGCAGCGCCGCCCCCGGCCTAGCCTTTCGCCATGGACGCCATTCGCCTTGAGATCGACAGCCGCCGCGACGACCTGATCCGGCTGACGCAGGACCTGATCCGCATTCCGACGCTGAACCCGCCGGGGCGGCATTACCGCGACATCTGCGACTATCTTCAGGCACGGCTGGCCCCGCAGGGCTGGGACTGCCGGCTGGTGCGCGCCACGGGCACCCCCGGCGACTGCGAAGAATTCCCGCGCTGGAACATCGTCGCCAGCCATGACGCCGGCCGCCCCGGCGAATGCGTGCATTTCAACAGCCATCACGACGTCGTCGAGATCGGCCACGGCTGGAGCCGCGATCCGTTCGGCGCCGAACTGGACGGCGACCGCATCTATGGCCGCGGCGCCTGCGACATGAAGGGCGGCCTTGCCGCCAGCATCGTCGCCGCCGAGGCCTTCGTCGCGCTTTACCCCGACCATCCCGGCCGCATCGAGATCAGCGCCACCGCCGACGAGGAATCGGGCGGCTTCGGCGGCGTGGCCTTTCTGGCCCGGCAGGGCGCCTTCGCCCATGTCGGCCATGTCATCATCCCCGAGCCGCTGCACAAGGACCGCATCTGCCTTGGCCATCGCGGCGTCTGGTGGGCCGAGATCGAGACCCATGGCCGCATCGCCCATGGCTCGATGCCGTTTCTGGGCGACAGCGCCATCCGCCACATGGGCGCCGTGCTTGACGAAATGGAGCGCAGCCTGTTCCCGCTGCTGAAAACCAAGCGCACCGACATGCCGGTGATCCCCGAGGGGGCGCGGAACTCGACCCTGAACATCAACTCGATCCATGGCGGCGAGCCCGATCTTGGCCCCGGCTTCACCGGCCTGCCCGCGCCCTGCGTGGCCGACCGCTGCCGCATCGTCATCGACCGCCGCTTCCTGATCGAGGAGGACCTGGCCGAGGTCAAGCGCGAGGTCACCGCCATGCTGGAGGGCATCCGCGCCGAGCGGCCGAATTTCTCGTATGAAATCCGCGACATGTTCGAGGTGATCCCCAGCATGACCGACCGCGGCGCGCCGGTCGTGCGCTCGACCGCGGCGGCGATCGAACGCGTGCTGGGCCGCGCGGCGGGCTATGTCGTCAGCCCCGGCACCTATGACCAGAAGCATATCGACCGCATCGGCAAGCTGAAGAACTGCATCGCCTATGGGCCGGGCGTGCTGGACCTTGCCCATCAGCCCGACGAATGGATCGGTGTGCAGGACATGCAGGATTCCGCATGCGTCATGGCGCTGGTGCTGGACGATATCCTGAACGGGCCCCGGGACGGGGTCCAAGACGGGGCCCAAGACGGAGCCCAGGACGAAGCCGGCGCCGGGGCGTGACCCGAGACACACGGTCGGCACATGCGGTGACGCGGGGGATTCACAGCGGCCGCCCGCTATGCCATGATCGCGGCAAAACGAGCGAGCAGCAGCCCATGACCCAACGCCTGTCGATCAGCGCCATCGTGTTCTTTGCCCTGATGGTCCTTCTGGGCATCTATTTCGCCTTCGCGGCGGTCCAGGGGCCATCCGGCATCCTGCGCCGCGTGCAGTTGCAGGCCGAGACGCGGGAACTGGAACGCCAGCGCGACGGGCTTCAGGCCGATGTGGACCGGATGCGCAACCTGACGCGGCGCCTTTCGGACGAGTTTCTGGATATCGACCTGCTGGACGAACGCGCGCGCGACGTTCTGGGCCTTGTGCGCGCGGACGAAATCATCATCCGCTGACCCGCCCCGGCAGCCCGTCAAAAATCAGGCAATCCCGTCGCAAGCCGCCCCGACCGGGCGGCTTTTCGCACGCTGGTCCCGGCCGGATGCAGAAGGCCGGTTTACTTCCCCCGAAACCATGCCCTAAAGTTAGTTTAACGGTGAACTATTTTGCTCCCAGGAGGAGGCCAGCATGGTCAAAAAGCCTGCAGCCAAGCAGACTCAGCCTAATGTGTCCAAGGATGAGCTGCTGAAATACTATCGCGACATGCTTCTGATCCGCCGATTCGAGGAAAAGGCCGGCCAGCTTTATGGCATGGGCCTGATCGGCGGCTTCTGCCACCTCTATATCGGGCAGGAAGCGGTCGTCGTCGGCATGGAGGCCGCGACCAAGGAAGGCGACAAGCGCATCACCAGCTATCGCGACCACGGCCACATGCTGGCCTGCGGCATGGAGGCGCGCGGCGTGATGGCCGAGCTGACCGGCCGCATCGGCGGCTACTCCAAGGGCAAGGGCGGCAGCATGCACATGTTCAGCCGCGAAAAGCATTTCTACGGCGGCCACGGCATCGTGGCGGCGCAGGTGCCCTTGGGCGCGGGCCTCGCATTCGCCGACAAATATCTGGGCAATGACAATGTGACCTTCGCCTATTTCGGCGACGGCGCCTCGAACCAGGGCCAGGTCTACGAGACCTACAACATGGCCGAGCTTTGGGAACTGCCG
>RRZU011738139.1_pt1 | contig 18143 bp, 10 predicted proteins | sample 2165561 | NCBI WGS metagenome assembly RRZU01 (sample SAMN10456909, study PRJNA506462) | wastewater metagenome | isolation source: wastewater sludge | place: USA: Moscow, Idaho | reverse complement strand
GCATGGAATTGCCGTGGCGCTTCGGAAAATCCTATGCAAAGTGTGACATATTCACAATCTGTCACGTTTTGCCCGCTGGGGTGCATTCACCTTCAGATTGCTTTCTCCTGCTGCCGCCCCATGCACATTGCGCCCCTCTTTTCTCGCCTGCTGCCACGCCTGTGGCGGCGCTGGTTGTTGGCGGCCATTTTGCTGGCCCTGCTGCTGCTGGTGGGCGCGCGCGTGTGGCAGGCCTACCAGCAGCGGGTGGAAACCTACCGCCACCAGGTCGAGACGGCGCTGCGGGCCGTCAGCCAACTGCAGGCTGCCAACATTGCCGACTGGCGTGTGCGCCACCTGGGAGATGCCGCTGACCTCACCAACGACCCCCTGCTGATGCACGCCGTGGCCCACTGGGCGGCCGCCCCCACCCAGGAGCAGACCAGCGCTTTGCAAGAGCGCCTGCGCAGCCTGGAAGAAAACCTGCGCTACACCGCCGCTTTCTTTGTCGATACCCGGGGTGTGGTGCGGCTGGACTCGGCCAGCCAGGCCCGCGCGCCAGAGCCCGGCGCGCCGCAGCGTACCCTGGACCCGCCAGAAACCCAGGCCTTGCGCCGCGCCCTGGACTCGGCCCAGCCCGTGGGCGTGGAGCTGCACCGCAGCGCGGCGTTTGCGTTCCCGTTCTTTGGCGTGCTGGCCCCGATCTATGGCCCCGACAACGCGCCGCTGGGCGCCATCTGGTTGGTACTGCACGCCCAGGCCCGCCTGGCGCCCCTGCTGGAAACGCTGCCCAACAGCAACCGGTCGGCTGAATCGCTGCTGGTGCGCCGCGAAGGCCCTTGGGTGCAGTACCTGATCCCGCCGCGCCTGGGCGATGCCGCACCCCAGGACATGCGCCAAATCATGGACGACGCGCCCCTGGACGTGGCCGTGCAGGCGGCCCACGGCGAGCGCGGCATCCTGCACGGTGTGGACTACCGGGGCAAACCCGTGCTGGCCTTTGCCAGCACCGTGCGCGATACGCCCTGGATTCTGGTGGCCAAAGTGGATCAGGACGAAGCCCTGGCCCAGGCCCAGCGCAACGAATGGATGGGCATGGCGCTGCTGGCCAGCCTGCTGCTGCTGCTGGGCGGCAGCGCTTTTGCGGGCTGGCAATGGCAGGCCCGGCGGCGCGAGCAGGCGCTGAGAAACGAGCTGCAATACAGCCTGCACTGGCTCGACAGCGCGCAAAAAGCGGCCCGCGTGGGCTACTTTGCCTACTACGCCCGCAGCGAAGAGTTTTTCATGTCCAGCATGGCCAGCGCCATCTTCGGTCTGCCGCCGCAAGAGCGCATGACGTTGCGGCAGTGGGTGGCCATGCTGCACCCCGAAAACCGTGCCGAAGTGATGCAGGTTCACCAGCAAGCCATGCAACAGCGCAGCCCGCTGCACACGCAGTACCGCATCGTGCGCACCAGCGATCAGCAAGAACGCTGGGTGCAGGTGTGGGGCGAGTACGCCATGGACCCGCAGCAAAACACCCTGCGCATGACCGGCACGGTGCAAGACATCACCGAGCGGCGCCAGTCCGAAGAGCAGCTCGACCGCTACCGCCACACGCTGGAAGAGCAGGTGCGCCTGGACCCCCTGACCCAGCTGGCCAACCGCCGCGCGCTGGACGAAGCGCTGCCGCTGGCCTGGGCCCAGGCCCAGCAGCGCCGCCGCCCGCTGGCCCTGTTGATGATCGACATCGACCACTTCAAGGCCTACAACGACCACTACGGCCACGTGGGCGGCGACCACTGCCTGCAACAGGTGGCCGCCGCCCTGGCCACGGCCACGCAGCGCCAGGGCGAATTGGTGGCCCGCTACGGCGGCGAGGAGTTTGCCGTGCTGCTGCCCGACGCCGACAGCGCCCAGGCCCGGGTCACTGCGCAGCGCCTGTGCGCCACCGTGCGCGCGCTGGCGCTGGAGCACCTGACCAGCCCGGTGCGCCACTGCGTCACCATCAGCGTGGGCGCCACCTGCCTGTACCCGGAAAACAGCGCCCCAGCGCAAGGCATTGCCCTGCTGTTTGAGCAGGCCGATGCCGCCTTGTACCAAGCCAAGAACACGGGCCGCGACCGCGCCGTGCTCTGGGCCGAGCAGCCGCAGGACGCCACAGCCCCTGGGCCGTAATTGGCTGCGGATTTATAGGGTCAAAACAGGCTGAAAGCCGCGCTGATAAAGCGCAAGCAGCTATCAAATCAAGCGCTTTTGCGGCGCGCTGCCAACGCTGCTTGCGCTCAGGCGCGGCCCGCGCTGCGCTGGGCCAGCACCTGCGCGATGGCACGGTCTTTGTCTTGCCAGACGCCATCGAGCCAGTCTTGCAGCAGTGCGCGCTGTTTGGCGTTGGCCTTGAGCAGCTCGGGCGGAATGGGGCGCTCTTGCACCAGCACCACCACATCGCCCAGGCGCCCGCACAGCGCATCGACAAAAGTGGGCACCTTGTCGGGGTACACGATGGTCACATCGACCAGGCCGTGGAACAGCTCGCCCATGGTGCCCAGGGCCATCGCCATGCCGCCCGCCTTGGGTTGCAGCAGGTGCTGGTAGGGCGACTGCTGGCTGGCGTGCTTGGCGGCGGTGAAGCGTGTGCCCTCAGCAAAGCTGGTCACCGAAGTGGGCAGCAGGCGAAATTTTTCGCAGGCGGCGCGCGCATCGCGCAGGTCTTTGCGGGCGCTGCCACCGCCGCCGCCCCGGCGCATGAACGGAAAGTCCAGCGCCCACCAGGCCAGGCCCAGCACGGGCACATAAATCAGCTCTTTTTTCAGGAAGAACTTGAGCATGGGAATGCGCTGATTCAAGACGCGCTGCACCACCACAATGTCCACCCAGCTTTGGTGGTTGCAGGTGACCAGGTACCAGCCGTCGCGGAGCAGGCCCTCCAGGCCCGACACCTGCCAGCGGCCACGGTTGACGGCGCCCAGCCAGAAGCTGTTGATGGCAATCCAGCCCTCGGGAATCTTGTTGAGCACGCGGTCGGTCAGGCGGCGCACCGGCGTGAACGGCAGCAGCAGCTTGATCAGCGCGAACGGCACCATCAGGGCGCACAGGGCCAGGGTGTTGAGCACCAGCACCAGTGTGGCAAAACAGAACTTCAGTGCAGCAAGCATGGGCAGTCAGGGCGGCAAAAGGAAAGCCGCCAGGGTGGCGGCGGTGTTTTTAGTGTTTTTGGCCGCTAGCGCTTTGCTGGCGGGCGCAAGCAGCTATCAATTTGCGAGTGATTTAAACACGTCGCGGGCGATGGAGATGGTCTCGGCAATGTCTTGCGGCGTGTGCGCTGCGCTGACAAAACCGGCCTCGTACAGCGCCGGGGCAATGTACACGCCGCGATCGAGCAGGCCGTGGAACAGCCGGTTGAAGCGCGCGCCGTCGCTTTGCATGACGGTGGCGTAGTTCTGCGGCAGCGTGGGCAGCAGGAAAAAGCCGAACATGCCACCCTCGCAGTCGGCGCTGAAGGGCACGCCCTCGGCAGCGGCAGCGGCCACCAGGCCATCGACCAGCGTGCGGGTGCTGGCCGACAGGGCCTCGAAGAAACCGGGCTTTTGAATTTCGCGCAGCGTGGCCAGCCCGCAGGCCGTGGCAACGGGGTTGCCGCTCAGCGTGCCCGCCTGGTAGACGCTGCCCAGTGGCGCCATGTGCTCCATCACCGCGCGCTTGCCGCCAAAGGCCGCCAGCGGCATCCCACCGCCAATGACCTTGCCCATGACCGTGATGTCCGGCTCAAAGCCCGGAATGTCGCGCGCATACACGCTTTGCGCGCCGCCCAGCGCCACGCGAAAGCCGTTCATGACCTCATCGAACACGAACAGCGCGCCGTGCTGCGTACACAGCTCGCGGCAGCGTTTCACGAAGGGCACGCTGGCGCGCACAAAGTTCATGTTGCCCGCGATGGGCTCGATCATCACGCAGGCAATGTCGGCACCGTGCAGCGCAAAGGCCTCTTCGAGCTGTTGCACGTTGTTGTATTCCAGCACCACCGTGTGCTGCACCACTTCGGCGGGCACACCGGCGCTGGTGGCGTTGCCAAACGTGGCCAGGCCCGAGCCGGCCTTGACCAGCAGCGCGTCGGCGTGGCCGTGGTAGCAGCCCTCGAACTTGACGATCTTGTTGCGTCCGGTGGCGCCGCGCGCCAGGCGGATGGCGCTCATGCCCGCCTCGGTGCCCGAGCTGACCAGGCGCACCATCTCGATGGACGGCACCAGGTCGATGATGGCCTCGGCCAGCTCGACCTCGCGCTCGGTGGGGGCACCGAACGAGAAGCCCTCCAGCGCCGCCTTTTGCACCGCTTCGAGCACGGCGGGGTGGCCGTGGCCCAGAATCATCGGCCCCCAGGAGCCGATGTAGTCGATGAAGCGCTGGCCGTTGGCATCCCACATATAGGCACCTTGCGCGCGCTCAATGAAGCGCGGCGTGCCGCCCACGGCCTTGAAGGCGCGCACGGGCGAGTTGACGCCGCCGGGAATGACGGCCTTGGCGCGTTCGAACAGGGGGAGGTTGCGGTCAGTGCTGGGTGTCATGGGGAGGGAGGACAAAGCCGTCGATGGACGGTACATCGGTGGTGTCGCCTTCGGGCGAGGGCTCGTCCGCATCGTCGGGCGCAGCCCAGAACATGCGGTCGGGAATGAGGTGGCCCATGCCAGGGCGGAAACCGTTTTCCAGGGTGTGGTCGAGGTAGCCCAAGGCCTCGGCGCAGGCCTCGCCCAGATCGCTGCCGCAGGCCAGCAGTGCGGTCAGGGCGGCTGACAGGGTCTCGCCCGCGCCGGTGAATACGCCATCGAACAGCTCGAAGCGGCCGCTGCCCAGCACGGCCTCGGGCGAGGCCAGGACGTTTTCCACAAACTGCTCAGGCAGCGGGATGCCGGTGACCAGGGTGTAGGGCGTGCCTTTTTGTGCAGCGGCGGCGGCAATGTCGCGGGCGCTGGGACTGCGCTCGTGGTTCCAGTCAGGGAGCAGCCAGCGCCACAGGGTGCTGTGGTTTCCAACCAACACAGTGGTTTGCGGCAACAGCAGCTCGGCAAAGGCGTCCAGGTACTGGTCAATCAGATCCTCTTGCCACCACGACAGGTTAGGCATGTAGCTGATGACGGGTAGCTCGGGGTAATCGGTGGTCAGCTCGGCAATGGCACTGATGTTTTCGGGGGTGCCGACAAAGCCCACTTTGATGATTTGCACCGGCAGGTCTTCCAGCGCGGTACGGGCTTGCTCTGTAACAGCTTCGTCGTCAAAGCTGTAGTGGTCAAAGATGGCGCTGGTATCGCGCACATAAGCGCCCGTGACCACCGCGACCGGGTGTGCGCCCACAGAGGCCATGGTGGCGATGTCTGCCGTCAGGCCTCCAGCACCGCTGGGATCGCTGGCGTTGATCACCATGACGCAGGCGGGGTGCGTGGGTTGCACCGGTGGCGGTGCGTCGCTCTCTGGGTGGGAAGGTGGTGTCATGAACCCGTTTCAGCAAGGGGTGGTGTAGAAACTGCAACCCGCAGAGGTGACTAGATACAATCGTTGCATTCTACGTGAAGGCCCTTTAAGCTGTGACAGACCCTAAAACTTGGATGTGTTTGATTTGTGGATGGATTTATGACGAAGCGGCGGGCTCGCCTGAACACGGCATAGCTCCCAATACCCCCTGGGCACAGGTTCCCATGAACTGGACTTGTCCCGAGTGTGGTGCCCGCAAAGAAGACTTCGAGATGGTTCAGATTTGATGCGGCTTGGCTGCATTGCTTATTTTCCCATCGGGAGCAGTGACAATTGACTACAAATGGCGCAACTTTCAAAGTGCTCGTGGTGGATGACAGTAATACCATCCGCCGCAGCGCAGAGATTTTTCTCAAGCAGGGCGGACACGAAGTGTTATTGGCCGACGATGGTTTTGATGCCTTGGCCAAAATCAATGATTACCACCCGCAGTTGATTTTTTGCGACATTCTGATGCCCAAACTCGATGGCTACCAGACGGTGGCCATCATCAAGCGAAACGCTCGTTTCTCGCACACCCCGGTAGTTATGCTTTCGTCCAAAGACGGCGTATTTGACAAAGCGCGCGGGCGCATGGTCGGCTGCCAAGAATATCTCACCAAACCTTTCACCAAAGACCAGCTGTTGCAGGCCGTGCAGCAGTTTGGTAATCCCGATCAAGGAGCGATGTAATGCCCATCCATAAAGTACTGGTCGTTGACGATTCAAAAACCGAATTGATGTTTTTGAGCGATTTGCTGCACAAAAAAGGTATGCGGGTGCGCACCGCAGAAAATGCAGAAGAGGCTTTTCGGCGTTTGGCAGAAGAAAAGCCAGATTTGATCCTGATGGATGTGGTAATGCCAGGACAAAATGGTTTTCAATTGACCCGTGCTATTTCCCGCGATCCACAGTATGCAGATGTGCCCATCATCATGTGCACCAGCAAAAATCAGGAAACTGACCGGGTATGGGGTATGCGCCAAGGCGCACGCGGGTACATCACTAAACCTGTGGATCCGGTTGAGTTGCAAGCCAGAATTGACGCGTTGAACTGACGGTCCGGCGTCTTTTATGGCTAACAGAGAAGCCCTCAGAGATCTCCAAGCCCGACTTGCCAACCGCTTGCAGGCAGCCAAAAGCGAGGCGCTTTCTGTGTCCTCCTGGCTGGCTGTGGAGGCTGGCGCAACGTCGTATTTGTTGCCGCTGGGGCATTCCGGAGAGATATTCCCCTGGGGTGCCGTTCAACCTGTTCCGTATACCCAGAAGTGGTTTCTGGGTGTGGCCAACTTGCGCGGCGGGTTGTCTGGCGTGGTGGACTTGGCCGTGCTGCTGGGCGACTCTCCTGTGCGCACTGAGCAGAAACTTGCCGAAGCCAGCTTGCTGGCCCTCAATACGGCACTGGAAGTCAACGTCGCTTTGCTGGTCGATCGCCTGGCAGGTTTGCGCGGTGTGGATGCCTTTGTCTCATCCGAGCCGCCTGCGCCGGATGCGCCCTCTTTCTTTGGCTCGGTCTACCTGGACGCCAGCGGTGCCCGCTGGCAGGAGCTGAACCTGCAGCTTCTGGCACAACATCCCACATTTTTAAGCATCAGCGCTTGAATCTTTCTTTAAGGTTGCACATGTCCGTCGTCAAACAACTCGGAAAACTGTTCGGTCGCCAGACTGAAAAACAGGATGCGCTTGCCGATGTAGCGTTGAGCCAGGATTCATTGGCGGGCTCTACGCTCGACGGCGTTGCGCTGCGAGAGGCTTTCCATGGCGATGCCTTGAACAGTGTGCAGGGCTACCCTGGAGAAGATGGGCGTGCCCCCCAGGGTGGCGCTGGCGCAGAGTTTATCGAGCTGCCCCTGTTGGGCAAGGCCGCAGCAGCCAGTCACCAGCGGCGCTTGCTCATTTTGCTGACGATTGGTGTGGTGGTAGTGGCGTTGATCGCCGGCTGGGTGCTCAAGCAGTCTGACCGTGCGGCGCAGCAACTGGCAGCTACGGGACAGTCGCTGATGCAGTCGCAGCGCTTGGCCAAATCGGTATCCCAGGCCTTGGTGGGCAGTGCACAGGCATTTCCTGATGTGGTTGAAAGTGCCGGGGTGCTGGCGCGCAACGTGCGAGCGCTCAATTCGGGTGATACAGAACTGGGTGTGCAGGCATTGGGCGAATCATTCCAGCCGGAGCTGGAGGCAATTGCGCCGCTGGTGGAGCGGGCTGACCGCAATGCAGCGGTTGTGATGGGGCAACAAAAAATTCTGACCCAGGTAGGCGATGCGCTGCGCACCATCAACCGCCAGTCTTCGGATCTGCTGGAAATTGCAGAAACCATTTCGTCCCTGAAGTTGCAGCAAAACGCCCCCGCTTCCGAGATTTCAGCGGCTGGCCAGCTGGTGATGCTGACGCAGCGTATCGGCAAGTCAGCCAACGAATTCCAGACCACGGAGGGTGTGAGCCCGGAAGCCGTGTTCCTGTTGGGCAAGGATTTGAACTCTTTCAAGGAAATTGCCCAGGGCCTGCTCGATGGCAGCCCCGATCTGCGCTTGGCTTCCACCAAAGACGGTCAAACGCGTGAACAGTTGCAAGCGCTGATCAAGCTCTATGAGCAAACCCGTACACAGGCCAGCGCCATTCTGGGCAACTTGCAGGGATTGGTGTCGGCCCGTGAAGCGCAGACCGCCATCATTGGCGACAGTGAACCTCTGCGCCGCCAGATGGAGGCACTCCAGACCAAGTTGTCAGCCCAGACAGGTATGGGCGCTGGGCAGCTGGCCGCGCTGGTATTGGCCGGTATGTTTGTGCTGCTGTGCGGCGTGGGCATTTCCCGGGTTCAGCTGCTTGACAGCCGCCACCGCCAGCAGGCCGCTGAACTGCAAAACAAGGATGCCCAGCGCCAAGAGCAAGAAGCCAAGCGTATCAACGATGCCAACCAGGCAGCCATTTTGCGTTTGATGAACGAGCTGCAATCGGTGGCTGAGGGCGACCTGACACAGGAAGCCACCGTGACTGAAGACATTACCGGCGCTATCGCCGACTCGGTCAACTACACGGTGGAAGAACTGCGCGTGCTGGTGGGCAGCGTGCAAAACACGGTAACCCGCGTGGCACAAACGACAGCGCAGGTCGATAGCACCTCCACCGAGCTGTTGGCCGCCTCGACAGAGCAGTTGCGCGAGATCCGTGAAACCGGCCGCTCTGTGCTGGAAATGGCCACCCGCATCAATGAGGTGTCTGTGCAGGCGCAAGAGTCCGCTACGGTGGCGCGCCAGTCGCTGCAAGCAGCCGACTCCGGCCTGAAGGCTGTGCAGGATGCCATTGGCGGCATGAACTCCATCCGTGACCAGATCCAGGACACCTCCAAGCGGATCAAACGCCTGGGTGAGTCGTCGCAAGAGATTGGTGAAATCACCGAGCTGATTTCTGACATTACCGAGCAAACCAACGTGCTGGCCCTGAATGCCGCCATTCAGGCTGCATCCGCCGGTGAAGCCGGTCGCGGCTTCTCGGTGGTCGCCGTAGCAGTACAGCGACTGGCCGAACGTTCTGCCGATGCGACGCGCCAGATTTCTGCGCTGGTGAAGGCCATTCAGACCGACACGCAAGATGCCGTGGCCGCTATGGAGCGCTCTACACAGGGTGTGGTGGAAGGCGCGCGCCTGTCTGACAGCGCCGGTACCGCACTCTCCGAGATTGACCAGGTGTCGCGCCGCCTAGCGGAGCTGATTGAGCAGATTTCTTCCTCCACTTCCAGCGAGGCCACGCTGGCCAACGAGGTGGCTGAGAACATCCAGCACATTTTTGCCGTGACAGAACAGACCGGTGAGGGTACCCGCACCACCGCCCAGCAGGTGCGCGAACTTTCTCATATGGCAGAGGAACTGCGCCAGTCGGTGGCCCGGTTCAAGATTGCCTGACGCTACGAACAACGAAATGGCTCTGTGCGGCCGGGGACGAATCCATGTCATCTATTGATGTCGACAACACACTGCCGACAGACGCAAGCCACGGCGAGCAGGACCTGGGGCCGTTGGCCTGGGTGCTTGATGAACTGCGCAAGTCGCTGGACGCTGCCGTCAAGTCTTTGCGCCGCTTTGTCCACGATGCCGAGGTCGCCCAGGAGTCTGATCTGGCGGCGCTGGACGCCAGCTCCCTGCGCATGGCGCGCCAGCAATTGCACCAGGCCAGCGGTGCGCTGGAGATGGTGGGTATGGCCGCACCCGCCTTGGTCTTGCGGGCCATGGAGTCCGCTGTTCAGCGGTATGTGCAGCGCCCTGAGCTGTGCACAGACGAAGCCGCCGCAGTATTGGAGCGTGCCAGTTTTGCGCTCAGTGAATACCTGGACAGCGTGCTCACCGGCAAAACGGTGTCTGCTGTAGCGCTGTTTCCGCAGTACCGCGATGTGCAGGCCCTGGCCGGTGTAGACCGCGTTCATCCGGCCGACCTGTGGCCTGCGGAGCGGCGTTTTCGTGAGCCTGCAACGGCGGTAGATACTGCTCCGGTGGCGTATGGCGTTGAGGCCCGTGCCCGGCTTGATCAGGCCGTGCTGAAGATCGTTAAAGAGGGCAGCCCGGACGCTGCCCGTGATTTGCGCAATCTTTCTCTGGGGCTGGCGGCTGCGCAGTCTGAAAAGCAGCCGCGAGCATTCTGGAAGATTTGCGCTGGATTTTTTGAGGCATTTGCGCAGGGATTGTTTGTCACGGATCTGTACGTGAAGCGAGTGGCCTCGCGTGTGCTCATGCAGTACGCCACGTTGGCCAAGGGCGACCCTGCCGTGGGCGACCGGCTGGTGCAAGACCTGCTCTTTTTCTGTGCCCAGGCGCGCCACACCGATGCTGGGCAAGCCCCTGCATTGCAGGCGGTGCGGGGTGCCTTTGCCCTGGATCGCTTTGCGCCGGTGGATTATGAGGAGCGCCGTTTTGGTCGCTTTGATCCCGTGGTTCTGGCGCAAGCCCGCAAGCGAATTGCCACCGCCACAGAAACCTGGTCAGCGTTGGCAGGGGGAGACCGCAACAAACTCAAACCTGCGGCGGATCAGTTCAGCCTGGTATGTGACTCGCTGCGCAAGCTCCATCGCAACAGCGAGAGTTTGGCGCAGGCCATGACCAGGGCGCTGGATGCCACGATCCGGTCGGCTGAGCCCCCCTCTGCGGCGCTGGCCATGGAAGTGGCGACGTCTGTGCTCTACCTGCAGGCTGCTTTTGAAGAGCTGGACACTGCTGACGAACACATGACCCACCGGGCCAATCGTCTGGCCGAGCGCCTCGACAGTGTGCGTGCGGGGGCTGAGCCTGAGCCGTTGGAGCCCTGGATGGAGGAGCTGTACCGGCGTGTCAGCGATCACCAGACCATGGGCAGTGTGGTGGATGAACTGCGCGTTACGCTGGGCGAGGCCGAGCGGTCGATGGACCAGTTCTTCCGCAAGCCCGAGGACACCAGCCCGCTGAAAGTGGTTCCCGGGCAGTTGGCGCAGATGCGGGGTGTGTTGTCTGTGCTGGGCCTGGATCAAGCATCCATGGCGGTGGTGCGCATGCGCGATACGGTGGAGCGGTTGCTGATCAACGAAGTGCAAGGGGCCGATGAGCGCAGCCAAACCTTCGAGAAACTGGGTAATAGCCTGGGAGCGCTGGGGTTTCTGATCGACATGCTCAGCTACCAGCGCACTTTGGCGCGCAAGCTGTTTGTCTATGACGAGGAGTTGGGCGAGTTGCGTTCCCTGATGGGGCGTACCCGCGCGCGTGCCACTGACGAGCCCGAAGAAGTGGAGCACGTGGCCCAGGAGCGTGCGCCAACGCCGCTGCCCGAGGTCGTGGCGCGTACACCTGCCGTGGAGCCTGTACCGGCTTTGGCGCCTGCACCAGTGCCTGTTGCACCGGCTGCATCCATTGTGCCTGCGGCACCGGTCATGCCCGCAGTGTCTGACGTGCCCGTGGCCCAGGCTTCTGCGCCGCTGGAAGTTGCTACAGGGCCAACCGATCTGCCTGTTGAGTCACTGAGTCTGGCGCAGGCCCCAATGCCCGTGCCTGCACCCGTGGCACAACCTATTCCTCAGCCGGTGTCAGTACCGCGCCTGGACGTGGATGATGAACTGCTGGAGGTATTCCTGGAGGAAGCACGCGAGGTGGTGGTTCAGGGGCTGGGCGCAGTCCAACAACTGCACCGTGCGCCAGGCGACCTGAGTGAGCAGACCACGCTGCGGCGCGCGTTTCATACGCTCAAAGGCAGCTCCCGCATGGTGGGGTTGAACGAATTCGGCGAGGCAGCCTGGTCTATGGAGCAACTGCTCAACGCCTGGTTGGCAGAGCAAAAACCCATGCAGCCGCCTTTGTTGCAGTTGGCGCAGGATGCCTTGCAAGGTTTTGGCCACTGGGCGGAAGACATTGCCAGTGGTGGCGATTTTGGCGTTTGGCATGCAGAGGCCTTCCGTGCGTCTGCCGATGCCATGCGCCAGACGGGTACGGTTTTGCCATTGGTTTTGCCTGGTGTGTCGGCGCCGGACGCTATCTTGGCGCCAGCGCCAGTGGCGATGCCAGAGGAGCCCTCGTTACCGCTGGATGCTCCCTTGTCGCTGGAGTCGCCCAGCGTGCAGCACGAGCCCGCCATCGAGCAGTTGGCAGGTATGCCTGCCTTGCCCGAGGAGACGAACCAAGAGGTTGTTCCTGCGACAGCAGATGGTCATTCCGTGGGGGCCATCGAGGTGGCGGACGATGCATGGAACGTTCCGTTTGACGTCATGCCCGAGCCGGCAGCGCCAGAGGCACTGTCCACTGCGGATACGGCCTTTGTGCAAGCACCTGCTGAAGAGATTGATTTTGCCGAGTTCACTACGGCGCTGGATATGACCGAGCCGCTGCCCGAAGTGCAGCCTGTGGTGGAAGCTCCACCGTTGTTGGTGGGTTCAGAGCCTTTGCCGGTATTGCTGCCGGAAGATTTTGGTTGGGAGCCCAGCGTTGAAGCGTTTGCTGAGCCTGCCAACAGTCTGGAGTCTCCAGCGCAAGAGATTACACCTGAAGAAATTGCACCTGAGCAGGTAGTGGCAGAAGGAAACCTGCTGGAACTACCGCTTGCTTGGCCAGATGCGGTTGTGAGCGAGTTGGAGGTGGCGCCTGCGTTGCCGCCGGAAGTGGCATTTGAACCTGAAGCGCTGGCTGCACCCGAAGAACCCTTCGCTCCACAGGAAGCTGTTCCGGACACTGCCTTTGAGACAGTCGCTGTGGCCGAGCCAGAGATGGCGCAGGAACCTGAGAAGCTGGCTGTGCCAGAGGTGTCCTTCGCAGAAGTAGTTGCTCCGGAGTCCACTTTGGCGGCAGGCGCCGTTGCAGAGCCAGAGCCAGAGCCAGAGCCAGAGCCAGAGCCAGAGCCAGAGCCAGAGCCAGAGCCAGAGCTTACCGTTGAGGCATCGGTGGCACCTTTGGCAGTACAGCCGGAAATGGAGCTGCAAGCGGCTGCTGAGCCACAACTGGTACCACCCGAAAACACTGCGCCTGTACAGGACTCGATGCCCGCTCCGTTGGAGGATGCTGTCAAAGTCATCGGCACACTGCGTATTGGGATACCGCTCTACAACGTGTACCTCAACGAGGCGGATGAATGGTCGCGTCGGCTGGCAGTTTCGCTGCAAGAGTGGTCGCTGGAGCTGCATGAGCCACTGCCCAATACGGCGGTTGCTTTGGCGCACTCCCTGGCAGGCAGCTCTGCCACCGTGGGCTTCATGGCTTTGTCCGAGACGGCCAGGTTGCTGGAGCACGCACTCTCCCATGTGCAACTACAGTCCTGTGGGGAGCCTGCGCAGGCGCAGGTGTTTATAGATGCTGCTGAGGATATTCGCCGGCTTCTGCACCAGTTTGCCGCTGGCTTTCTTAAGCAGGCCAACGTGCAGGTGCAGGATGCGCTGCGGCAGATTCTTCAGACGGAGGTGGCCAACACATTGACCCCCCCGTTGGAGGATGCGCTGGCTGCGCTGGAAGAGTTGGCTGCGCAGGAAGAGGCTTACGAGGCCGAAATGCAAGCTGAGCGTGCCCGCGCCGCCGAAGAGCTGTTGGTAGCAGAGCCAGAGCCAACAATAGCCGCTCTGGTTCCGGTGCCTGATATTCCAACTTCAGGGCTGGCTCCTAGCGCGGACCATGCTGCGGTGAAGGCGGCGCCGCAAGATGTGGACGATGACATTGACGTTCTGGATGTCATTGATCCCGATCTATTCCCCATTTTCGAGGACGAAGCCGCAGAGTTGTTGCCCCGCCTGGGGGCTGCGCTACGCCAGTGGTCTGCACGGCCAGACAACTTGGGTGCGCGCAATGAAGTGCTGCGCTCTTTGCACACGCTCAAAGGCAGTTCCCGTCTGGCTGGTGCCATGCGTTTGGGGGAAATGGCGCACCGCCTTGAGTCTGCGATTGAGCAGCTGGACATGGAAACTGTGGGTGTTGAGCACCTGGAGCCCTTGCTCGGTCAGCTCGATGCTTTGCAGGCAAACTTTGATGCCCTGCGCTCCATCAGCGCCCAGGCGCCAGCGGAAGCCGTGGTGGTTGCACCCGTGCCAGAGCCTGCCGCCGCAGGTGGCACGGCCATGCAAGTGGCGACGCCCATCACCGGGATGCCGCGTTTGCAGGGGGCTGTGCAATTGGCGCCACTGCGCACGGCGGCACACCAATCGGTGCGTGTGCGGGCGCAGTTGCTTGACAGGCTGGTCAATCAGGCTGGCGAGGTGATGATTACGCGCTCGCGGCTGGAGGCGCGGCTGGGGCAGTTCAAGAGCTCTCTTGGCGATATGTCCGTCAACCTGGACAAGTTGCGCCAGCAGTTGCGCGATATTGAAATGCAGTCGGAGTCACAGATGCAGTCGCGTCTGGCGTTGGCCAAGGATTCGGCAGCCGGGTTTGATCCGCTGGAGTTTGACCGCTTCACCCGTGTGCAGGAATTGACCCGCATGATGGCCGAGTCGGTCAACGACGTGGCTACTGTGCAGCGCAACTTGCAGCGCGCCATGGATGGTGCCGAGGACGACTTGATTGCCCAGGGGCGCCAGGCGCGTGAATTGCAGCGTGATCTGTTGCGCACCCGCATGGTGGAGTTCGAGGGAATCGCTGAGCGTCTGTACGCTGTGGTTCGCCAGTCCTCCAAGGAGATGGGCAAACAGATCAAGCTCGATATCACCGGTGGTTCCATTGAAATGGACCGGGGTGTTCTGGATCGCATGACCCCTGCTTTTGAGCATTTGCTGCGCAACTGTGTCGCCCACGGTATTGAAAGTCCTGAAGAGCGTGCTGCCATGGGCAAGCCTCCAGTGGGCACGATTGCGGTGGCGTTGCGCCACGAGGGCAACGACGTATCGGTGGAGTTCCGTGACGATGGCGCTGGCCTGAATCTGGCCCGCATCCGCGCCAAGGCGCTGGAGCAGGGGTTGATTGCTCCCGACGCGGAGGTGGATGACGCCCAAGCGGCCAATTTGATCTTCATGCCTGGTTTCACCACCGTCACTACGGTCACCGGCATTGCCGGGCGTGGCATTGGCATGGATGTTGTGCGCTCTGAAATCAAGGCGCTGGGCGGACGCATTGAAACCACCACGCAGGCTGGTCAGGGAACGGCATTCCGCATGGTGCTCCCCCTGACCACAGCCGTGACGCAGGTGGTGATGCTGCGCGCAGGCGATTTGTCTTTTGGTGTGCCCGCCAATTTGGTGGAGGTGGTGCGTCGCACGCCAGCGGCCGATCTGGAGCAGGCGTATCGCAGCGGCACTTTTGATGTGGCGGCAGAGAAAGTGCCGTTTTACTGGGCTGGTGGCCTTTTGCAGGCTTCGCGCCACAGCCAGGAGCCTGCGGGCAAGACGCGGCCTGTGGTGGTGTTTCGCAGTGCGTCGCAGCGGGTGGCCATGCACGTCGATGAAGTGCTGGGCAACCAGGAAGTGGTGGTGAAGAACCTGGGGCCACAGTTGGCGCGCCTGCCGGGCTTGGCGGGCATGTCGGTGCTGGCCTCTGGTGCCGTGGTGCTGATTTACAACCCGGTGGCGTTGTCCACGGTGTATGGCGATCAGGTGCGTGCTGCGGCCTTGAGCGCCCCTGCCGTGGTGCTGCCCACCGCCGCTTCTGCGGACGCCGGGCGCGTGGGGGTGGCTACACCATCCGCTTCTGCCAGTCAGGTTCCGCTGGTGCTGGTGGTGGATGACTCCATCACCGTGCGCCGCGTCACGCAGCGCCTGCTCCAGCGCGAAGGCTACCGTGTCGCGCTGGCCGCCGACGGCTTGCAGGCACTGGAGCGTTTGCAGGAAGAGCGTCCCACCGTCGTGCTGTCAGACATTGAAATGCCGCGCATGGATGGCTTTGATCTGGCGCGCAACATCCGTGGCGATGAAGCTTTGCGCGATTTGCCCATCATCATGATCACTTCGCGCATTGCGGAGAAGCACCGCGAACATGCCATGGAGCTGGGTGTGAACCACTACCTGGGCAAGCCTTACTCCGATGAGGAACTGCTCAGTCTGGTGCAGCACTACGCCCGCTTGACCACTGAGGCCGTAGCAGCCTGAGCCTGGCCCCGGCTGTGGCCAGCCGGGTGCGGGCGCGCCTGCTGTGTTGTGCTCTACCGTTCAGCCTTCACCACCGCATAGCGCAGCAGCGTGCGTTGGCGAGCTTGTTCGTGGTCCACGATGGGCCGGGGGTAGTGCTCGCCCAGGGTGATGCCAGCGGCTTGCAACTCCAGCGGTCTGGCCAGCCAGGGCGCGTGCAGTGCGGCGGTGGGCAGTCCGGCCAGCTGTGGCAGGTAGCGGCGAATGAACTTGCCCTCGGGATCAAACTTCTGGCTTTGCGTCACCGGGTTGAATATGCGGAAATACGGCTGCGCATCGCAGCCACTGGAGCTGGCCCATTGCCAGCCACCGTTGTTGGCAGCCAGGTCATAGTCGTTGAGCTTTTGCGCAAAGTAGCGCTCGCCCCAGCGCCAGTCCAGTCCCAGGTCTTTGGTCAAGAAGCTGGCTACCACCATGCGCAGGCGGTTGTGCATGTAACCCGTCTGGTTGATTTGCGCCATGGCCGCGTCCACCAGTGGGTAGCCGGTGCGGCCTTCGCACCAGGCGGCAAACAGGGCCTCGGCTGCTGGGCCTGACTCCCAGACGATGGCATCGTAAGCGGGCCTGAAACTGCGTTCCACCACTTGCGGGTAGTTGGCCAGCACCTGAAAATAAAAATCGCGCCAGATCAGTTCGCTCAACCAGGTGGCTGCGCCCGTGTTGCCAACGGTGGCCAAAGCGTGCGCCGTGCGCGCCAGTGTGCGGATGGAGATGGTGCCAAAGCGCAGGTGCGTACTCAGGTAGCTGGGGCCCTTGATGGCTGGAAAGTCCCGTGCGCTGTCGTAGCGGTCAATGCGCTGCAAAAAATCATCGAACAGCTGTTGTGCTCCCCGGCTGCCGGTGGGCAGTGGCAGCGTGGCCAACCCGGCCGGGGCAAAGCCCAGCGCGGCCAGACTGGGCACGGGCGTACAGGCCCAGTCCGGGCGGGGTGCCAGTGCGGCGGCAAAAGGCTCCACCGGCCAGGGCGCCAGGCGCGCTGCATCCACCTTGCGCAGCCAGGCATTTTTGTACGGTGTGAACACGGTGTAAGGCCCGCCACTTTGGGTCAGCAGCTCGTTGCGTTCAAAAATGGTGTGGTCTTTGAAGGTGTGGAATGCTTTGCCTTGCAAGGCCAGCGCCGTGCGCACGCGCGCATCGCGTGCCAGTGCCTGGGGCTCGTCGTCGTGGTGGGTGAACACGGCGTGGGCGCCCAGTGCGTGGGCCAGTGCGGGCAGCTCTTCGCTGGCCACGCCGTGGCGCACGATGAGGCCCGCGCTGTCATGGCCGCTGAGTGCGCGTACATCCTGGTCCAGCGCCACCAGGCATTCGCGGATGAACTCCACCCGCCGGTCAGTGCGCTCCAGGGGATCGAGAATCTCGCGGTCAAAGACAAAAACACAATGCACTTGCGCGCATTGGCGCAGTGCGTGGTGCAGTGCGGCGTGGTCTTGGGTGCGCAGGTCGCGTCGGAACCAGACGAGGCCTACCGTGTCAGGGGCTTGCATGTTCACCGTTAAAATTGGGCCATATGTCCACCGATTTTGCGCCCATTAACCTGACGCACCATTTCCTGATCGCAATGCCGGGCATGCAAGACGACTCGTTCGCGCGCAGCGTTGTGTACCTGTGTGAACACAGCGAGCGTGGTGCCTTGGGCCTGATCATCAACAAACCCACTGACCTCAGCCTCAAAGGCCTGCTCGACAAGGTGGACTTGTCTTTGCGCCGTGACGATCTGGCCGATGCGCCTGTGTTTCTGGGCGGACCCGTTCAGACCGACCGGGGCTTTGTCTTGCACGACCCCATGCGCAGCGCCGACGCCCCCGCCGACGAATCTGCCTACAGCTCCACCATGCACGTCCCCGGTGGCCTGGACATGACTACCTCCAAAGATGTGCTCGAAGCCTTGTCCACCGGCGCCGGGCCCCGGCGCGTTCTGGTCACGCTGGGCTACGCCTCGTGGGGCGAGGGCCAGCTGGAGTCCGAGTTGGCAGAAAACAGCTGGCTGACGGTGGGGGCCGATGTTTCCCTGATTTTTGATACCCCGGTAGACCAACGCTACGACAGCGCCTTGGAGTTGCTGGGGTTGCAAGCCTGGCGTCTGTCGCCCCAGGCGGGGCGCGCATGACAGCGGCGTCGGCATCGCCGCCGCTGGTTCCTG
>RRZU010678633.1_pt1 | contig 18145 bp, 14 predicted proteins | sample 2165561 | NCBI WGS metagenome assembly RRZU01 (sample SAMN10456909, study PRJNA506462) | wastewater metagenome | isolation source: wastewater sludge | place: USA: Moscow, Idaho | reverse complement strand
TCTTTGAGCTGGTCGTTATCAACTAGTGAGAAAGTGCTGTATTTCATAAACATTCACCCTTAAATCTTGCAGGCGCCACCAGCGCAATCATCTTCCATATCGCTTTGGCTATCATCAGCGCCATCACGCGTGTTTTGGTAGTACAGAGTTTTCAGACCAAATTTGTACGCCGTCAATAAGTCTTTGAGCAGTTGCTGCATAGGTACGCGGCCGCCGTCAAAGCGCTGTGGGTCGTAGTTGGTGTTGGCAGAAATAGCTTGGTCAACGAACTTCTGCATAATGCCAACCAAGTGTAAGTAACCTTCGTTGTTGGGCATGTTCCAGAGCAATTCATAGTTGTCTTTAAACTCGTCATAGCCTGGAACAACTTGCTTAAGAATACCGTCTTTAGATTGCTTAATGGTCACTAAACCGCGGGGAGGTTCAATGCCGTTAGTGGCGTTAGAAATCTGGCTAGAGGTTTCCGACGGCATCAATGAGGACAAGGTTGAGTTACGTAAACCATGCTTAACAATATCAGCGCGTAAGGTTTCCCAGTCTAAATGCAGCGGCTCATTACAAATCGCATCCAAATCCTTTTTATAGGTATCAATTGGCAGGATACCCTGAGCATAGGTGGTCTCATCAAATGCGGTGCAAGGACCAAACTCTTTGGATAGATTGTTAGACGCTTTGAGCAAGTAGTACTGAATAGCTTCAAAGGTGCGGTGGGTCAGGGCATTGGCTGAGCCATCTGAGTACTTCAAGCCATTTTTGGCTAGGTAGTAAGCATAGTTAATTACACCCACACCTAAAGTTCGGCGCTTCATTGTGGCGTTGCGTGCCGCTTCAATGGGATAGTCTTGGTAGGTCAATAGCGAATCCAGTGCCCGTACCACGAGGTCAGATAATTCTTCCAGCTCATCAAGACTGTCAATCGCACCCAGGTTAAAGGCCGATAAGGTGCATAAGGCAATTTCTTTGTCAGCGTCGTTGATGTTTTCTAGCGGGCTGGTTGGCAAGGCGATTTCTAAGCACAGGTTGGACTGGCGAATCGGTGCCACTGCAGGGTCAAATGGGCTGTGAGTATTGCAGTGGTCAACGTTCTGAATGTAAATACGGCCAGTGCTAGCACGCTCTTGCATCATCAGGGAGAACAACTCCACCGCTGGTAAAGTGCGCTTACGAATACTTTCATCTTGCTCGTACTGCACATAGAGGCGCTCGAACTCTGCTTGGTCAGCAAAGAACGCTTCGTATAAGCCAGGTACTTCATGGGGTGAGAATAAAGTGATATTGCCGCCTTGAATCAAGCGCTGATACATCAACTTATTCAGCTGCACACCATAATCCATGTGGCGTACACGGTTCTCTTCAACACCACGGTTATTCTTCAAGACCAACAGCGATTCCACTTCTAAGTGCCACATTGGGTAGAACAATGTCGCTGCACCGCCACGCACACCACCTTGCGAGCAGGATTTAACTGCAGCTTGGAACAGTTTGAAGAATGGAATGCAGCCGGTGTGCTGTGCTTCACCGCCACGGATGGGGCTACCAACCGCGCGAATGCGACCAGCGTTAATACCGATACCAGCACGCAATGAGACATATTTAACAATGGCTGAAGTAGTGGCGCTGATGGAATCTAAGCTGTCACCACACTCAATCAATACGCAGGAACTGAACTGACGAGAAGGGGTGCGCACACCGGCCATGATTGGTGTGGGTAAGGAAATTTTAAACAGTGAAATGGCATCGTAAAAGCGCTTGATATAGTTCAGGCGCGTGTCTTTTGGATAGTCAGCAAACAGGCACATACCAATTAAGATGTAGAGCATTTGCGGGCTTTCATACACTTCTTTGGTCACGCGGTTTTGGACTAAGTACTTGCCTTCCAGCTGCTTAACCGCAGCGTAGGAAAATGACATATCACGGCCGTGATCAATGTAGTCGTTGAGCTCATCAAACTCAGCTTTATCATAGTCACGTAAAATATGGCTGTCGTAGCGTTCTTCATTGGTCAGTTTAGTAACATGATCAAACAGATGCGGTGGTTCAAACTCACCATAAGCGATTTTGCGTAAGTGGAAAATTGCTAAGCGTGCTGCCAGGTACTGATAGTCCGGTGTGTCCTGCGAGATTAAATCTGCCGCAGACTTGATGATGGTTTCATGGATATCTTTGGTGTTGATGCCATTGTAAAACTGGATATGCGACTTGAGTTCAACTTGCGATACAGAAACATTCTTTAAACCCATCGCAGCCCAATCAAGCACGCGATGGATTTTGTCCAAATCGATCGGTTCCTGGCGACCATCGCGCTTGGTTACTTTAATGGCTTTAAAGTCTGTCATAATGAGATCCTTTTGGTGTTTTAGCGCTCTATGGCTTGAATTTCAGCAAGCGCTAAGGTAGTGCGGTTTTCTGTAGAAAACACACTATATAGTGTTTGGGTTCGGTATGGAGCGCAATATAGGGTAAAGGAGCTATTATATCAACCCACACAATCTGCGGTTTATCAGAATCAGATGACTGGCTATGTGATACGCCGCGCAGCCCTTGCGCTTGCAAGAAATCAAGTGGTTTTAAAATAAATTAAGCTTGCTTTTTTGGGTTTGAAGCAATTTGCCAGTAGGCTTGGTTGGAGCGGTTAAATAGTAGCCAATTGACCCCTCATGTTTTTAGTTTGATTCGATGAGCGTGTTTTAAAGGGCCGTGTATTATGCAGCAATTAGAGTTTTTTGAAATACCCAGTCCCTGTATTGGTGTGTGTGAAGCGAACAACAGAGGTTATTGTAAAGGCTGTTTTCGCTCCCGCGATGAGCGTTTGTATTGGCTCAAACTCAGTGAGGCCGATAAGCGTCATGTGGTGTATTTATGCCAGCAGCGTAAAGCACGGGTGTTGCGAGCTAAAGAGACAGCATTACAAGTAAACAGTTCGCTTGCAGATGAACCAGAGCAGTCGAGCATGTTTTAATGCTCTGACAGCTTTTGTGGTTTTTGCTTAACAATCAGCCAATGTGCAAACGCTGCGCTCCAGGAATATCCAGCACGTGGTGGCTGACAATAATCAATAAACCTTGTGCTTGACGCCGCTGTAAAGCGGCTAGAACTTGATAGCTGCTAGCACTATCCAGCCCAGCAAAAGGTTCATCGAGTAATAATATGGGCCGTTTTGCCAACAGTAACCGTGCTAAAGCAATGCGCCGTGCTTGTCCGCCGGAAATTTGTGCTCCGTATTCGCCTAAGGCAGTCTCCAATCCGCTTTGTTGTTTGGCCCAGTCTGCCAGCGCTACATCCGCTAAAACTTGCCACAATTGCTCGTCTGTGGCGTGCGGATCGGCAAGGCGTAAGTTGCTGGCTAAGCTGCTATCAAAAATATCCAGTTGCTGCGGTAGATAACCAATGCATTGATCCAGTTGCCATTGTGCGGCAGGGCGTTGATTAATTAGGTAGTTGCCGCTGGTGTTCTCCAGAGTGTTAGCCAGCACCTTGAGCAAGGTGGTTTTACCGATGCCAGAGGCACCAGTAATAAGCAGAATATCGCCGCTGGATAAATCAATATTGATGTTTTCTGGGCCGTTCAGCGCGCCTGGAATACGTGCACTGAGATTCTGGGTTTGTAATTGCAGTGGAGTGCTTGGGCGTGGTTTGTCCGTGCTTTGCTGGGCGCTTGCAGAGGGCAGTGTATCTAACTGCATCAACTGGTTGATGCGATCACGAGCAGCTTGGCTTTGACCTAAACCTATAAAACTACCTGCTAAGGGTACTAAGGCTTCGTGGATACCCAGCAATGCAAGGGCGGCGGCCAGCAGCCAGGGTACGCTGATTAGGCTGGCAGAGACAGCAGGGGCACCCACCCACAGCAACGCGCCTAGACTTACAGCTAAAGCCAGTTGCTGCAATAAACTTAATACGCTAATCAATTGCTGTTGTTGCAATTCTTGGGCTTGGTAGTGCTCGTCACTGCTCAAGGTGTCGCGCTGTTGTTGCGGCCAGCTTTGCCATAACGTCAATGAGGTTAATAAAGAGAGCGACTCAAGGAAATGCTCACGGCGTAATTCGGCAGCCTGTACATCAGTCAAGGCCAGCTTGCGTCCACGCCAGAAGCCTAAGCATGGCACTAACAGCCAAGCCATGCACAAACCTATGGCAGAAGCATAGGCCAGCTGTGGTAGTAACCAGTAAGCGAAACTGAGGTAGGCCAACACAATGACACTGGCCCAAATCCATGGTGCTAAAAACTGCAGAGGGAAGCGATCAAGACGATCAATATCAGCAACTAAGCGGTGCATGGTTGCTGCCGAGCCGGTGCTCTCTTGATTGATTGGTGTGGTGCGTAAAGTGAGGGCACGAAACACTTGGCTGCGTAAGTCTTTCAGCAAAGATAAGGTGGCGTGGTGTGAGGCGAGGCGTTCGCCATAACGTCCAGCAGTACGGACAATGGCAAATAAACGAATTAAGGCTGCGGGGCGGAAGTAGTCGAAACCAAAAGAACTGGCGAGCGCTAAGCCAGCAATGGCTGAGGCGGTAATAAACCAGCCGGAAGTAGCCAACAAAGCAATGGCTGAAAATAAAGTGAGTGCGCCCAGCAGTAAGGCTAAGTTCCAGCTGGCTTGGCGGCTGCGTAAAAGACGGCGTAAGCGGATGGGTTTTAACATTATGACTGCTCCTGTGGCGTGTGCAGTGCTTGTAGATCAAGGTGGCGATCCAGCCATTGCAAGCCTTGCCATTGGTGGCTGACTAAAATTAAGGTTTTACCGACGCTGAGCTTTTCTAGGAGGGCGTGAATCGTGGCGCTGGTTTCAGGGTCAAGGTGCGCAGTGGGTTCGTCCAACAGCCAAATGTGTGCATCACGCAGTAAAAGTTGAGCAATGGCTAAACGGCTGAGTTGCCCACCGGATAAGCCTAAGCCACGTTCGCCCAATGCTGTATTTAGACCTTGTGGAAGTTTTTCTACCAAGGTTAATAAATCCACATCAGCTAATACCGCAAGCATCTGTTGCTCGCTGGCTGCTGGATCGGCGAGGCGTAGATTATCCGCCAAACTGCCGCGTTTAAAGTGCGGTTGCTGTGCTAAGTAGCCGAGTTGGCGATGCCAGTCGCTGCGTAATACATCCAGTAGAGAGTGCTGGTTTACCGCAATGCGTCCGCTGTAAGGTAAAAAGCCGAGTAGAGCCAGAAGCAAACTGGATTTGCCACTACCACTTTCGCCATGCAGGCCAATACGCTCAGCGGCAGCCACCTGCAGGTCAATACTGGGCAAGCGCAGGCGTTTATTGTGTGCGGTGATGCTGAGGTTACTAAAAGTTAGGGCTGGTGCTGCGCTGAGTTGTAAAGCTTGCTGCCCTGGGTGTTGCCAAGTGTGCTGTTCGAGCAGCGGCAATAATTCTTCAATTGCGCCTTCGGCTTCGGCTTTGGCGTGGTAGTCACTGCCCAGTTGGCGCAGCGGCGCGTAAAACTCAGGCGCCAGCAGTAAAATAAATAACGCCCCAGCATAAGGCACTGGAATCACACCCTTCGCCCAAGGTAACACCCCAAGCAAACCTAAACCCAAATATAGGGCAACCAAGGCAATGGCTAAGGATGAAAATAACTCCAAGACAGCCCCAGAGAGAAAGGCTAGACGCAGGACTTTCATGGTTGAGTCGCGGTATTGTGAGGCGGAGCGATCAACATCATCTTGCGCTTGTGCGGTGGCTTGTAAATGCTGCAGGGTGGGCATGCCTCGTACCCAATCTAAAAAGCGGCTGCTCAACTGGCTCATTGCCGCCATTTGCTGCTGGCTGCTGCGACTGGCTGCGCCGCCCACCAAGATCATAAAGATCGGCACGAGCGGCGCAGTCATCAGCATTAATATTGCCGCGAGTGGGCTGTAGTAAAAGGCGGCAATACTGATCAAAAGTGGTGTGATTAAAACCAAGTACAGCTGTACGTAATAGCGGCTGATATAGCCATCCAAAGCATCCACCTGCTCCAATAATTGCGTGCTCAGAGCGCCATCAGCGCCAAGGGTTTGTCGCTCAGGGCCCAGGCTAGCTAGTGTGCCGAGTAAGCGCTTACGCAGTGATTTGCGGGCATTGAGGCTGGCAGTTTGTGATAGGCGCTCGCGGGTGTACTGTGCAAGGGGCCGTAAAATAAAGCACAAGACGAGGGCGATGGCGTAAGGCGTGCCAAAGGCTGCGGTTAAGGCTGTGCTGGATTGTGAATTATTAAGTAAGCCGACAAAAAGCTGTGCCAGTAACCAGCTTTGCCCGATAAAAAGCAGCGCGCCTAACACGGCAAATATCAACGCCAGGTGTAAGCGTTTAACTTCGGGGGCGATAATCTGCTTTAACTGTTGGCGTAAGGTGCGCTTAAGCTCTTTCTCGGGTTGATCAGTCATATTGTCCACGGATTAAATCGAGCCTATAAAAAGATGCGGGTGAATTGCCGAGCAATACAAATGTGTCTCAATGCTCGCATAAAGGTGCGAGGTGCTGGTGCGACATGTTGTCCTGCAGGGGCATTGTGTAGGGTTAAAACGCATTTAAACTACGTATTCTATAGCGCTGTATAGCCCTCAGCGTTGCATGCGTGAGAGCGTTTATCTCAGTCAGTACGATTTAATACTATTTAAAATGCTTATGCTTGCTTGATTTATCAATCTCGCAAGATGATAATGATTACCATTAATGAGATATCTAAATCAAGGAATCCGTATTCATGCAAGTTCCAGCTTTGCGCTCACTGCTTTTTTGTTGTGCAGTGGTGAGTCCAATTATTAACGCCACGACCTTAGAGCAGTCGTTGAGCGAAAGTGAAAGGCTCAGTCAAACCGCGCAAAGTTCGCAAAAACGCATTGAGCAACTCGATGACGCCAGCCAAGCAATGTTAGAAGAATACATTACCACTGTTGCTAAGGCTAAAGCGCTAGAAGGCTACAATGAGCAAGTCAGCGAGCTGATTGCCGCGCAGCATCAAGAATTACAAAGTTATCAGCAGCAATTAGAACAGTTACAAGAAACTGAAGCCGCGGTGATGCCGCAAATGCGACGCATGGTTGAGGTGCTGGCTGAGTTTATTGCCGCTGATGTACCGTTTTTACCGGTTGAACGTGCTGATCGTTTAAGTGCTTTACAAGCATTGTTGCCACGTGCTGATGTCAGTATGGCAGAAAAATATCGGCGGATTCTTGAGGCTTACCAAATTGAAAGCGATTACGGCTACAGCCTAGAAGCGTGGCGCGGAGAATTGGGCGCGGATGAGGCGCAGCGCAGTGTCGAGTTTTTGCGTGTGGGCCGAGTCATGCTGTATTACCAGACTCCCGATGGTCATGAAAGTGGCTACTGGAATGCACAGGCGCAGCAATGGGAGACACTCGATAACAGTGTGCGCCGTCCCTTGCAAAAAGCCATTGCCATTGCCCGCCAGCAAAAAACAGCGGACTGGTTAGAGTTGCCAGTTAAGACTCTGGTTTTGGAGGTGCAGCCATGAAGCGCCTAGTCGCAATGTTCTGTGCGTTGTTACTCAGTGCAACGCTGCAGGCAGAGACATTAAGCCCTGAGCAGTTACTGGAGCGGATTCGTGGTGAGAAAACCACTGAAGAACAGCTTATGCAGGAACGTGAACAACGCTTTTTGCAATCACGGGACCAGCAGGCGCAACTGCTCGCGCAAGCCAAGCAGGCGTTACAGCAGCAAGAATCCCGTGCCGCAGCACTGAAATCCACTTTTACTGCCAACGAGCAAGAGCTGGCTGATCAAGAAGAGCTGTTAAAGCAGCAAGTGGGAGACTTAGGTGAACTCTTCACTGTGGTGCGGCAAAGTGCCGGTGATCTGGCTGGGCAGTGGCGCAGCAGCTTACTGAATGTGCAATTCCCGCAGCGCCTTGAGCAGCTTGAGCAATTGGCGAAAGGTCGGGCGTTACCCAGCGCCCAACAGGTAGAAAATTTTTGGCTGACGGTTTTAGAAGACATGACGGCAACTGGACAAGTCCAGCGTGTCACTGTACCTGTGGTTGCCGCTGATGGGCAGCGCAGCCAGCAGGAGGTCGTCCGAGTTGGGCCATTCTCAGCATACAATGCACACGCTTTTTTAACCTTCAGTGAAGGTGAGAGTGCTTTGCGAGCTTTGCCTAAACAACCATCAGGTTTCAATCAGGTCAGTCAATGGGCAGCCAGTACTGATGCTCTAGGCGTAATCCCCATTGATCCAACCCGCGGCTCTTTGATTGAGCAATTGCAACGTCAACCTTCGTTGCTGGATCGCTTGCGCCAAGGCGGTTTAGTGGGCTGGGTGATTGTGGCTTTAGGGGTGTTTGGTTTTCTCTTAGCGGCGTGGCGCTTGCTGGGCTTGATGCGTGTAGTGCGCAGTGTGCGCGTGCAAATGCGCAATCTGTCGCAACCCACTACAGACAACCCCTTGGGTCGAGTATTAAGTGTCTTGGGGCCAAACCCACAGTTGGCAGATCTAGAAACCCTCGAGCTAAAACTTGATGAGGCTGTCATGCAGGAAGTGCCACAACTGGAAAAAGGGCAGGGTTTACTCAAGCTGTTGGCTGCAGTTGCGCCTCTGTTAGGGCTGCTGGGTACGGTGACCGGCATGATTATTACGTTCCAGGCAATTACCCAAAGTGGCGGCGGTGATTCGCGCTTAATGGCTGACGGTATTTCCCAAGCTTTGGTGACTACGGTGGAAGGCTTGGTGGTCGCCATTCCTTTATTGTTTTTACACAGCGTACTCAGTGCCCGCAGTAAAGGGGTTGTGCAATTATTGGAGCAACAGTGTGTCGGTTTGTTAGCGCTGCATATGTCAGGTGATAAGCGCAGTGAGTAGCGGACAGGAGATCTGGTTTTGGTTGGTTGACAGCAGCCATGCCTTACTGGACCTGATGGGGGCAGGTGGTACGGTGATGTGGCTTTTAGCTGCACTGTGTGTACTGTTTTGGACGTTGGTGTTAGAGCGGTTTTGGTACACTCGCCGCCATTTTCCGCGCTGGGCGCAAGAGCGTCGTGAGGCTTGGCGGGAGCTGTGTGTGGATGCCGGAACGCATGCGCGTTGGCCCCATGCCGTGCGTGCCGCCTGGTTAGCACAAGCCCGAGAGCAATTAATTACCCCATTATCCGTCACCCGTACTTTAGTCGCGATGTTTCCGCTGCTGGGCTTGCTGGGTACTGTAACCGGCATGGTTGCCGTGTTTGAAGTGCTGGCTGTCAGTGGTAGCGGTAATCCGCGGGCCATGGCTGGTGGGGTTTGGCAGGCCACATTGCCCACATTAGCTGGCATGGTTTTAGCCATTGGTGGTTTATTTAGTTTGGCCCGTCTAGAGCGTAATGCTCGGCGAGCAATTGGTCAGCTCGCCGATCAATTGCGTCATGAATAAGGAATAGACGATGAGAATGCGTCGTTACAGTCAGCAAGTAGAAGAAGAGCCCGGCATTGATCTAACGCCCATGCTGGATGTGGTGTTTATTATGTTGATCTTCTTTATTGTGACCAGCTCTTTTATTAAAGAATCTGGGGTTGAAGTCAATCGACCGCAAGCTGAGACTGCAGCAGCACAAGACACTGGCAATATTTTAATTGCCGTGACCGCTGACGGACAGGTTTGGCTGGATAAGCAGGTTGTGGATGTGCGCAGTGTCCGTGCACATGTTGAGCGGATGCGCCAGGAGCAGCCCGAGGGTGTGGTTGTGGTGCAGGCCGATCAAGATGCGCGTACCGGTTTAGTGGTTAAAGTGATGGATCAAGCCCGCTTAGCTGGCGTGCCTGATGTGGTCTTGGCAGCCTCGACGGAGGCTCATTAATGCGTTGGTTGTGGTCTTTTTTAGCAGCCATAGCCATTGTCTTTGGCAGTTTTGTTTTGATGCTGGTAATGATTTTCCCACCAAAAAGCAAAACCACTGAGCCTGCATTAAAAATGGGCTACTTTGTGCCCAAACAACAGCAGGAATCGAGCGATCCCAGTCGTTCACGGCAAAAAATGCCCGATAAACCGCCAGAGCCGCAACCGGAAACACCGCCAGCGCAACAGGCACCGCAGCCACCGGTTACGCCGCAAATAGCTGCGCTGGATTTAGCTGTGCCACAAATAAGCAGTAATGTCAGTATTGCTGCGGCGGCGGCTCCAAGCTTACAAGGTGTTACTGCGCAAGCTGCAACTGCGGCGGCACCCGCTGCGCCTCCGGCATCTGCTGCAGCAGCAAGTGCGGCCAGCCCGCCGAGTAACGACGCTGAGGTGATTCCTCTTAATGAGGTTTTACCGGTTTACCCCAATAACGCACGTCGCCGCGGTATTGAGGGTTACGTTAAGTTGGCTTTTACCATTACCACAGAGGGTAAGGTTGAGAATGTGCGGGTGCTGGAATCATCACCGGCAAATATTTTTGATCGTGAAGCACGCCGTGCTGCAGTACGCTGGCGCTTTGCTCCACGCAATGAGGGTGGCCATTTAGTTGCCCGTGAGGCGGTAAAAAAGCTTGAGTTTAAACTTGATAAAGGGGGGCGCTAGCATGCGACGCTTACTCTTTGGCTTAACTTTGTGCGCTTTAACGGCTCAGGCCAGTTTTGCTCAAAGCATTGCTCCAGAAGTGTTTCGAGCCTTACAAGCTGCACAAGCTGCGCAGCAGTCAGGCAACTTTGCGCAAGCTGAGCAGGCATTAAAATCAGTAACGGCTAAGCCTGAAAGTCTAGAGCAAGCATTGCTGTGGCGCAGTGCCGGCTATTTAGCTTGGGCACAGGGCAATACCCAACAGGCCCTGAACATGCTGGAGCAAGCACTGCGCAGTGACCAGTTAACCCCTGAGCAAGTTGCGGAAGATCGGCTTAATTTAGCGAAACTTAGTTTTAGCCTAAAAAACTATCAGCACGTGCATGCCTATTTACAAGGTGTTGCCGTAACGGATGAAATCCTAGAGCTACAAATTCAAGCTTGGCAGAACTTGGGTCGCTTGGATAAGGCTTTACCTTTGGCTGAGCGTTACTTGCAAGGTAAAAGCACTATCAGTGAAAGCTGGTTGCAGTTTATGGTGGCAGCTAATGCTGAAGTGAAGCATTACGCCGCGGCGCAGCAATGGCAGAAGCGCATTTTGCAGCGCAATCCTAATCAGCTCAGAGCTTGGCAACAATTGGCGGCCCTGCAGCAAATGGCGGGCAATTACGCACAAGCTTTAGCCACTCTGCGCACTGCTTACAGCAAAGGCATTACTTTCCAAGCAGCAGACTTGGATCGACTCATTGCCTTGGCTGCAGCGTCTGAGCAACCTTGGCAAGCGGCGCGTTTATTGGCTGGCATGCTGCAACACGGCATATTGCCTACAAGCCTTAGCAGTCAAGAGCGGCTGGCGCAGTTGCACTGGCAAGCCCGTGAATACCAGGCTGCTGCACAGCAGTACGCAGAGCTGGCGCAACAAAGCGGTAAAGGTCAGCATTGGTTGAGTCTGGCTCAATTAGAAATTCAGCAGAGTCGCTGGGATGCCGGTTTACAAGCACTAAAGCGGGCGGAGCAAGCGGGGGCTGATCAGCAGCAAATTGCCGCTTGGCGTGATTGGGCGCAAAGCCGTATTGCGTTACATCAGCAGCTCGCCGAGAAAAGCAGCTAGCCGTCTGTAAGGTCCTGCAAGCAATGCCCGTGTAGAGCATCGCTTGCAAGGTCAGAGGTTGAGTCAGTTAAGCTTTAGCGCAACCAGTTGGTCTTCGCGAGCTCAACCACTTCATCGCCACGGCCGTTCATAATTGCGCGCAGCATATACAAACTAAAGCCTTTGGCTTGCTGTAGTTGCACTGTAGGTGGCATGACTAACTCTTGCGTTGCAGTCACCACATCAACAATGACAGGGCCGTCGTGGGCTAAGGCTTCAGCTAGAGCAGTGTTTAACTCAGAAGACTTCTCGACACGGATGCCTTTAATGCCTGCCGCCTCAGCAATAGCAGCAAAATTAGGATTTTGCAGCTCTGTACCGTCTGTGAGGTAGCCACCGGCTTTCATCTCCATGGCTACAAAGCCCAGCACACTGTTGTTAAAAATCACGATTTTAATCGGTAGCTTGTGCTGCACTAAGGTTAAAATATCGCCCATTAACATGCTAAAGCCGCCGTCACCGCACATGGCAATGACTTGGCGCTCAGGCTGACTGGCTTTTGCACCCATTGCTTGCGGCATAGCGTTAGCCATTGAGCCGTGGTTAAAGGAGCCGAGTAGGCGGCGCTTACCATTCATCTTCAAATAGCGTGCCGCCCAGACTGTTGGGGTGCCTACGTCGCAGGTGAAGATGGCATCCTCGCTGGCCAGTTCGCTGATTTGCTGAGCGAGGTATTGCGGGTGAATGGGTTGATCGTCTTTGCTGGGCTTAGCTAAATCATCAAGGCCTTTGCGCGCTTGCTGGTAATGCTCAAGCGCTTGATCAAGAAATTTGCGCTCAGTGCGCGTTTCTAGCTTAGGCAGCAGCGCCTGTAAGGTTGATTTAACATCACCTTGTAGCGGCAAATGGATCGAGCAATGCGAACCCATGCTCGCGGGGTTGATATCAACTTGCACAATGGTGGCATCTTTAGGGTAAAACGCTCGATATGGGAAACGTGTACCCAGCATGACCAGTGTGTCGGCATTCATCATGGCGTGATAACCAGAAGAAAAACCAATCAAACCAGTCATACCCACATCAAAAGGGTTATCCCACTCTACGTGCTCTTTACCGCGCAGGGCATGCACTATCGGTGCTTTCAGTTTTTCTGCAAATTGCATTAATTCGTCGTGAGCGCCTTCACAGCCACTGCCGCAAAGTAAGGTGATGCGCTTACCCTTGGCTAAAATTTCTTTAAAGGCTTCTAGCTCACTGTCTTGCGGAATAACTTTAGGCGGCAGTGGTGTGTGCCAAGCTGATGCGGCATTTTCTGCGGCAGGGCGTAAAGCAATATCGCCGGGCAAGACAATAACCGCCACGCCTTTCTTTAAAATTGCCTGACGCATGGCCACTTCTAGAGCTTGCGGTAATTGTTCAGGATTGGACACTAACTCACAATAATGACTGCATTCACGAAACAGCTCTTGGGGGTGAGTTTCTTGAAAATAACCGCTGCCAATTTCACTGGAAGGAATGTGTGCAGCAATTGCTAGAACAGGAACGCCACTGCGGTGACAATCAAATAAACCGTTGATTAGGTGCAAGTTGCCTGGCCCGCAGGAGCCAGCACAAACAGCTAACTCGCCAGTAATTTGCGCTTCTGCGCCAGCGGCAAAAGCGGCGACCTCTTCGTGCCGAGTACCGATCCAGCGAATTGTGCCCATTTTCAACAGGCTATCGCTAAGACCGTTTAAGGAGTCACCAGTAACGCCCCAAATATTTTTGACACCGGCTTGGTCGAGTGTTTTTGCCACGAGATGGGCTACGGATTGCGGCATGTATACCTCCAGTGTATAAAATCAAGTGCGCTTTTTGAGCGCAGCTGCATGATAAAAGCACAGTAAGCCTGCTGCATACCAGTGTTTTACTCTGGCAAAACTAAGTTTAGGCGCACTGCCTGACAGCTAGCTTAATAACTGCAGTAAAACTATTGGTCTGTTGTTGTAGCTATTTTATCTTGGGTTTTTAACTCAAAGTCTGTGGCTGCGTGGCGCTCATGCAGTTGCTCTGCCGGCTCGCCCCAGGTGCGGTTCACCATGCGGCCACGCTGTACGGCAGGGCGTTGCGAAATCTCTGTGGCCCAGCGCTGTAGGTTTTTGTAGCCGTCAACTTGTAAAAACTCCGCCGCGCCATAGAGTGTGCCTAGAACTAAGTTGCCGTACCAAGGCCAGGTGGCGATATCGGCAATGGAATACTCATCGCCGCCTAAATAGCGCTGCTCGGCCAAATGACGGTCAAGTACATCCAGTTGACGTTTGGTTTCCATGGTAAAACGATCAATGGGGTATTGGTACTTTTCCGGCGCATAGGCGTAAAAGTGCCCAAAGCCACCGCCCAAATAAGGCGCAGATCCTTGCAGCCAGAATAACCAGTTAAGTGCTTCGGTGCGTGCGGCCGGCTCTTGGGGCAATAGCTGCCCAAATTTCTCGGCCAAATAGAGCAAGATTGCACCGCTTTCAAACACACGGCTAGCGGTGTCAGTATCCACTAGGGCAGGGATTTTTGAGTTGGGGTTTACCGCAACAAAGCCTGAAGAGAATTGATCACCTTCAGTAATCTTGATGAGGTGAGCATCATATTCAGCGCCAGTTTCGCCCAGAGCCAAGAGCTCTTCGAGCATGATAGTGACTTTTTGGCCGTTGGGTGTACCTAATGAGTACAGTTGTAAAGGATGTTTGCCGCGTGGCAATTCGGCTTCGTGGGTAGGGCCAGCAATGGGGCGGTTGATACTGGCCCATTCACCGCCACTTGCAGCGTCCCAAGTCCAAACGCGAGGTGGCTCATAAGGGTGAGAGTTCGACATGGTGCAGGTCCTCTTGTAAACAGTGCCTAAAACAGTAACAGGTTCAAGGTGGTTATTGCGAATCGCGCAGCGCCCACTTTGCGGGTAAAAAGAGTACAACAAGTTAAACCTGCTTTGAGCGAAAGCGTGTTGTGCTCAGCTATACCGGTTGACGCATTTGATACATTAAAATCCCTGCCGCAACACTGACGTTGAGTGATTCGGCTTGGCCGTAAATTGGGATTTTAATGCACTGATCCGCAAGCTTAAGAATGCCTGGGTTGATTCCCGAGCCCTCATTGCCCATGACTAAAGCGGCTTTATTTAAGTTGCTGGCAGCAGCATAGCTAACTGCATTGTCTAGGGCGCTGGCCAGCACTCTGTAGGTTTGCTGCTGCAATTGGGGGATCAGCTCAAGTAAATCAGCCTCGACAACTGGAATATGAAAAATAGAACCCTGTGAGGCGCGGATGACTTTGTCGTTATATAGATCAACTGTGCCTTTACCCAGTACCACTTGTGAGAAACCTGCTGCGTCAGCGGTGCGAATCATAGTTCCTAAATTGCCGGGGTCTTGAACTTGGTCGATCAGGAGCAAGTAATCACCGCTAATGGGCTGGACTTGTGGCATCTTGACCACTGCGGCAATACCCTGCGGGGCTTCTGTTTGACTGATGGCAGCAAAGACTTGCTTGCTAACCAGTTGATGGTTCTGCTCTGTGAGCCAGTTCGGTAGAGTTGTGCCTTCTTGCACGATGATGGTGGCAATTGTCCAGCCGCTGTTCAAGGCTTCTTCAATCAAGTGAAAACCCTCAATTAAGAATGACTGGGTATTAACGCGATATTTTTTTGTTTGTAATTTACGCCAGTCTTTGACTTGGCTGTTTTGACTTGAAGTGATCACGTTAACGAATCCTCGGCGAGGTTATCTTGAATGATGGCTGCGGCGCTGACTGCGAGTTTTAAAACAATGGGATATTGCTGCTGAGTGCCGTTGGCCGCTGTGTTGTACTGGGTAAATATTGAATCTAGCGTGTGGAGGCCCGCAAAACTGGCGGTTAATGCCTCAGTTAAGGGTGCGGCGGGTCAGGTTCTGCCGCACTAATGAGTGAGCAATTCTAGCACTTCTGGCCAGTGAGGACAGTCTCTTGAAGCTTATAAAGGCTGCGTAAATCTGGGTCTGCTTGTATCTTCTCGATAAATGAGTACAATAGCGGCTCACCAAATCTTGGTGTTCGTGTTATGGCGACCCTGTCGGTCCCCTCGCAACGATTATCCGTAAACCTGGTCAGGCCCGGAAGGGAGCAGCCATAGCGGTGACATTGTGTGCCGGGGTGTGGCTGGCAGCGGTTGCCACCTAAATTGCTCAATTCGTTACAATCCCTCATCTAATCAAATAAAGCCCATTCGCAGACAGTGTTGCGGGTGCAATTTTTGCTGTGCTCCGTTAGCATGTCTGTCTGTTTTCTTGCAGGTCTACGGTTGCTATGAGTTATCAGGTTTTAGCCCGCAAATGGCGTCCTCGCTCATTTCGTGAAATGGTCGGTCAAACCCATGTGTTAAAAGCATTGATCAATGCCCTTGATCATCAGCGCTTACACCATGCCTATTTGTTTACCGGTACCCGCGGCGTGGGTAAAACTACCATTGCACGGATTATGGCCAAGTGCTTGAACTGCGAGCAGGGTGTCAGCTCGACTCCTTGTGGTGAGTGCTCGGTGTGCCGGGAAATTGATGAAGGTCGTTTTATTGATCTGATTGAAGTGGATGCGGCCAGTAAAACCAAAGTAGAAGACACCCGGGAAATGCTCGATAACGTGCAGTATATGCCGACTCGCGGGCGTTACAAGGTGTACCTGATTGACGAGGTGCACATGCTTTCGACCAGTTCTTTCAACGCTTTGTTGAAGACGCTGGAAGAGCCGCCGCCCTACGTTAAATTCTTATTGGCCACCACCGACCCGCAAAAATTACCGGCCACGGTTCTGTCGCGCTGTTTGCAATTCTCTTTAAAGAATATGCCCCCTGAGCCCATTGTTGGCCATTTACAAAATGTTTTAACCAGCGAAAACATCCCCTTTGAGGATGATGCGCTGTGGCTGCTCGGACGTGCGGCGGATGGCTCGATGCGTGACGCCATGAGTCTCACAGACCAAGCGGTGTCCTTTGGTGATGGCAGTGTATTGGCGGACGATGTGCGCGCCATGCTGGGGACTCTGGATCAGGGGCAAATCTATGGCGTATTAAAAGCCTTGATTGCTGGTGATGCCCGCGCCGCACTGAGCGCTGTGGCGCATTTAGCTGAGCATGGTCCGGATTGGGCCGGGGTTTTGGCAGAAATACTCAATGCTTTGCACCGCATTGCCATTGCTCAATTGATGCCCGATGCCATTGATAACGGGCAGGGTGATCGTGAGCAGGTACTGGAATTGGCGGCTATTGTTCCGGCTGAAGATGTTCAGTTTTATTATCAGTTGGGTTTGATTGGTCGCCGTGATTTACCGCTGGCGCCCGATCCCCGTGATGGTTTTGAAATGGTGCTGCTGCGCATGTTGGCCTTTCGCCCAGCCAGTTTGCCCGGCACGCCACCGACCACCACTCTAGTTCAGCCAGAGCCAGCCAACTCAGCAGCTGACGGGCAAAACACAACGGCGCAAGCTACAACGACTGCAAGTCGCAGTTTAGCGCAGCAGCCTGCGCTGCCTGATACTCCTGTAGCGAGCAGCAGCCAAGCGCAAGTCGATACAGTGGTGGCTGAGTCGGCCAGCGCCAGCGAGAATCCAGTAACACCCAATGCTGTGCCAGTCGATCAAGCACCAGTTGCAGCGCCAGCGGAAGAAATACACGCCCCTTGGGAAGAGCAGCCAGACAGCGTGGCAATAGAGCGGCCAACTGTTGCTGCTCAGCCTGTCGCCAGCTCCGCACAAGATCTAGCGCTAACTGCGCCAGCCAGCCGTCCCGCAACTGCGAGTGCAGATGCACAAGCAAGTACAACGCAGCAAAGTGCCACAGTGGCTCAGGCCGAACAACCTGAGCATGCAGCCTATTATGATGATGCCTACAGTCAGGCTTTAGCCGATGAGGCAGGCGACGATGAAGATGAATATTTAGCCAGCAGCCATTATCAAGATTATGCTGAGCTGCCGAGCTTTAGTGATGATGAGCCGGTGCAGTTGCATGGCAATAACGTTGATTTACAACCCAATATAGCGCCTGCCTCCGGTCAAGCAGCGGAGTGGCAAACATTATTTGCCCAGTTGAATTTAGCGGGGATGACCCACAGTATTGCGGCTAATACTGTGTTAGTTGAAAAAAATGCCGATGTTTGGCTGCTGCATTTAGATCCCAACCACAGTGCGCTGTTTAATAAAACGCAATTACAACGTATCAATGAGGCAATTAACACACACTTGGGTGCACCTATAGAGTTACAAATAGAATTGCACACCCCAACTGAAGAAACACCTGCTTTGGCGCTGCTGCGCAAGCAAGCAAAACGCCAACAGGAAGCAGAAGCAGCAATCCATACTGATCCTGTGGTATTGCAACTGATGGACACCTTTGGCGCTACAATTAGTGCCGATAGTATTGAACCCATAGACTCGTTATAAGGAACCTATTATGAAAGGTGGCATGGCTGGCCTGATGAAACAGGCGCAACAAATGCAAGAAAAAATGCAGAAAATGCAAGAAGAGTTAGCCAATGCAGAAGTGACTGGTGAATCAGGCGCAGGCTTGGTCAGCGTAGTTATGACCGGTCGGCATGATGTGCGCCGCGT
>RRZU010165412.1_pt1 | contig 18152 bp, 16 predicted proteins | sample 2165561 | NCBI WGS metagenome assembly RRZU01 (sample SAMN10456909, study PRJNA506462) | wastewater metagenome | isolation source: wastewater sludge | place: USA: Moscow, Idaho | reverse complement strand
GGCGTCATACCGGTAGACGACCAGACCGGGCAGGGTGAGCGCGTCGGGGTGGTCGTCGACGTCGTGCATACCGGGCAGGCCCGGCACCCGGCCGAGGACCCCCTCATGCGGGCGGGCGAGCCGCTGGAGCATCTCCAGCAGGCTGAGCGCGATGGCGATGGCGACGCCGGCGAGGATGCCGAGCACAACAGTGGCGAGCACCGCCGCGACTGCGAGCCACAGCTCGGCGGCCCGGAACCTGCGCAGCCGGACGATGTCCGGCCAGCTGACCAGCTTGCCCGCCGCATAGAAGACCACCGCCGCGAGCGAGGCCTTGGGGAGCATCGAGATCAACGGGCCCGCGACGAAGAGGACGATGACGATGCATGCCGAGACGACCAGCGAGTACAGCTGCGAGCGCGCGCCACCGGCGATGGCCAGGGCGGTCCGCGAGCCCGAGGCCGAGACCGGGAAACCCCCGACGAGGCCGGTCGCGGCGTGGACACCGGAGAGCGCCACGAGCTCCTGCTGCGGGTCGACCTCCGGCGAGTTGCCCGACTCGTCCGGCGGCGAGGGGAAGCCCCGAGCGATGAGCGTGATATCGCCATACGCGACGATCGCCACACCCAGCCCGGCGACAAGAAGGGCCTTGACGTCGGCGGCCGACACCTCGGGCAGGTGCGGCATGGGCAGTCCGGTCGGGACCGTGCCCACCACCGCGACCCCGAGCCGGTCCAGGTGGGGGACCGCGCAGACCGCGGTCGCGGTCGCGACCGCGACGAGCGGGCCGGGCCAGCGCGGGCGGCGCCAGACGATGAGCAGCAGCAGTGCGAGGGTGCCCAGCCCGACGAGCAGGGTGGTGAGGTGGGTCTGGCCGACCACCGAGAGGAAGGAGCGGATCTGCTCGACGATGCTGTCGCCGTCGACGCTCGTGCCGGTCATCTTGCCGAGCTGGCCGACGATCATCAGCACCGCGCCACCGGCGAGATAGCCGACGAGCAGTGGCTGGCTCAGCAGGTCCGAGACCACCCCGAGCCGGAAGATCCGCGCGACGAGCAGCCAGCCGGCGACGATGAGGCTGAGTGCCGCGGTCAGCGCGATCGCCCGCTCGGGGGAGCTCACGGCCAGCGGGGCGATCGCCGTGGCGGCCATCAGCGCGACGGTCGACTCCGGCCCGGGGCTGAGCACCCGCGAGCCGCCGAGGAAGGCGTAGGCGAGCAGCGCGGCCAGCGCCGTCCACAGCCCGGTGACGGGCGGGACGTTGATGATGGCCGTGTAGGCCATCACCTGCGGGACGAGGTATGCCGCAACCGCCACCCCGGCGAAGATGTCCGGGCGCAGCCAGCGGCGGTCGTACTGCTGGAGCACCTCGAGACCGGGCAGCGAGGTCTTGACGAGCCCGAGCAGCGGCGACTCGTGCTGCGGGTTGAGCTCGTAGTCCAGCGCAGGACGGCGGAGCGGGACTCCGGAGCGCCGGACCGCCTTGTCGGCGGCGGCCTCGGCCTGTTTGGCGCGCTTGACCTGGGCCTTGCGCGCCTTCTCCTGCTTCTTGCCCACCGTCGGCTCCCTCACGAGGAGCGGCGGGGAGCCCGGCCCAGCCCCGCTCGCTTACCTCTTGTTCACCCGGACTTCATCGGGCCACGAGGCTACCGCGCGGCGTGGCTCAGGCGAAGAACCAGCCATCGCGTATGCCGGCCGGCGCTCCGACCTCGATGTAGTGCTCCTGCCCGAAGAAGGCGGCGAAGACCGCGTCCGGCATCGAGAGGAAACCGCCCGCGTCGGTGACCTGGCTGGCGTGACAGGCCAGCGCTGCGCGCCGCTGGGCCAGGTAGGCCGAGGTGTCGACGCGGAGGGTGATCTCGGCCTCCGGTGTCCCGAGCGGGTTGCCGTCGTCCATGGGCCCGTCCGGGTCGAAGAGCTGGTCCTCGGGGACCCCCGTGGAGCGGCCCAGCTCCATCATCTGGCGCATGAGGTCGCGGTTCATCGTCGCCTCGTAGAGGCGCGGCGCCCGCGAGGCCATCGGTGCCGCGGCGTGGACCACCTGGTGCACCGTGACGTGGTCCGGGTGCCCGTACCCGCCGTGCCAGTCATAGCCGACGAGGATGTCCGCGTCGACCGCGTCGAGGATGTCGGCCAGCCGCCGGGCGGCCTCGTGCGTTGGGGCGGCCAGGAAGCTCGACGGGTCCGCGTTCTGAGCCCAGCCGGTCCTCCCGGAGTCGGCATACCCGAGCCAGCGCACGTCGCTGACCCCGAGCGCGGCGGCCGAGCACTCTGCCTCGGCGCGGCGGCGCTCCGCGAGGGTCTCACCAGCACGGAGGTCCTCGGGCACCTCACCGTGCTCACCGTTCGTCGCGAAGACGACGACGACCCGATGACCCTCAGCGGCGGCCCGGGCCATGGCGCCGGCGGTCTGGGACGCCTCGTCGTCGGGATGGGCGTGCAGGAAGACGATGGTGGACATCGCAGGATCGTCCCATGTGTGGATAGGTGCCCGAGGGCCAGGGCTACGTCGTCGGTATGGCGAGCCGGCCGATCTGGTCGGCGACGACCCGCAGCGGCGCAGGTTTGAGGAAGTAGCAGAAGTGGTCCGACTCGGCCTCGCGGTAGTCGACCCGGCCGCGGATCTCCGGCTCGTCGATGACCCGCCGGATACCGCCGACCTCGCACAGCTCGTCGTTCCGACCGGCGACGACCCCGACCCGGATCCCGGCGGCCAGCACCTGGTGGAGGTCGGTCGCGCCCTCCTCGGCGATGGCCGCGACGTCATTGCGCAGCGCGATCGGGTGGGCCACCATCTCCTGGGCGAGCCGCGCGCTCGCGGCGATCAGCCCCCATTTGTCGACCCAGCTCTCCCGAAGGATGCCCCGGGCACCCTCGGCCAGCCCCTTGGTCGCCAGCTCGCGCGGGCGGACCTCGCCCTGGAACCACGTCGGGGCGACCAGGCTGAGGCCGCGGACCTGGGCGGCGTGCTCGAGGGCGGCATGCCGGGCCGGGACGGTGCCGCGCGAGTAGCCGACGACGACGAGGCCCGGTTCGTCATACGGGGAGTCGGTCTTGAGCCGACGGATGACGGCGCTGAGGATGCGGGTCCGGAACGGGACGATGTCGTGGACCCGCAGGTTGGCGTTCGGGTAACTGACCATGACGGCGATGGTGTTGGCGGCGCGGACCAGCGCCTGGCAGGCCACCTCCGCCGCGCCGCGGCCCTCGCCCCAGCCGGCCGAGTAGACCACGCTCACCTCGGGCATGCCGTTGTCGCTGACCTGCTGGACCGAGGGCATGAAGACGGTGACGCCGACCCGTCCGTATGTCGTCTCGAAGCTGAGATCGTCATACCGGATGCGATCGACGTCGGCCCGCGTCACTGCGTCGACCGGCACCGCCATACCGCATTGTGTAACCCGGTATCCCTAACTGGCGCAAGCACGTTCAGGTGAAGTTCGGGTCATCGCGGTCGAACTGGGACATATGGTCGACCCATGTCGGGGGTTCGTGAGGTCGTCGTCCGGGCCGACGGGCGGGCCTGGGGCGCGCTGCTGGGGCTGCCCGCCGAGGCTCGTGCCGGGGGCCGGGGTGCGCCGGTGGTCTGCGTGGCGCACGGGTTCGCTCAGACCGCCGACCGGTACCTCTCGCTCATCGAGTCGCTCGCCGGGCGTGGGTATGTCGTCGTCGCCCCCCACGCCTCCGCGCACCTCCTTCCGTCGCACTCGCGGTATGCGCGGCAGCTGCGCGACTCGCTGCTGTGGGCCTGTCGGACCCAGCCGGTGGCCGACCCGTCGGCCTGCGCGCTGGTCGGGCACTCGCTCGGTGGTGGCGCCGCGGTCCTCGCGGCGGGGCTGCTCGCGGGGTCGTCGCGTCCTCGGGGCTCGGGCGTGCGCCTCCGGGCGGTGGCGGGGCTCGCGCCGGCGCGAACCCGACCCTCGTCCGTTGCGGTCGCCGCCAGCGGCTCGCTGGGTGCGCTGCCCGGGCTCGTCGTCGTCGGCTCGCAGGACCGGATCGTCCCCCCGTCGGTGTCACGGGCCCTGTATGACGCGTGGCCCGGACCCCGGATCTTCGCCGAGGTGGCTGGGGGCTACCACTGCGGTTTCGTCGACTCGTCCTCCTTCGGCGGCTTCGGGTGCGACTCGGGCGACCTGCCCCGGGCCGAGCAGCTGGCCGTCGTCTCCTCGCTCGTGGGGGACTACCTGGACTCGGTGCTCCGTGGCGGGCCCGCTCTCGTCGCCCGGCCGGGGGTTCGGCTGGAGGTCGCGGGCGCGTCTCGGGCCTGAGCCGTCCGTGGTCGTCAGGAGGCGGGACGCCAGGCCGGCAGGGCGGCCGCGAGGACCGGGACGTCGGCGAGCGTGCGCAGCAGGTCGTTGAGGTGGGTGCAGCAGGACGGGCCGAAGAGGTCCATCGACACCCGTTCGCGCAGCCCGCGCACCGGCGCCGAGATCATCGCCTGGGCCGTTCCCGCCGTGCTCGGGCACTCGGTGTGCGGCAGCAGCACCGGCGTGGCTTCGATGGCCTGGACCTCATGGGTCGCGGCGTCGACGAGGGCCTGGACGGCATACTCATGCAGGGTTCGTTCGGCCCCGTCGTCGTCGCAGAAGACATCGCGGAAGACCGCGTCGACGCGGATCCCCGCGGCGCCGTCGAGCCAGACGTCGAGGCGGCGGCGCCGGCTCATCGAGCCCGGGCGAAGTGGCGCGAGCGTGTGCCAGCCGGCCGCGTCCGCGCCGACGGCGGGCCGCGGTGGGGCGAGCGGCATCGCCAGGGGCGGCGGGGACTGGCCGGTTGCGCGGTACTCGGCGGCGGCCTCGGAGTCGGCCGCCCAGCCGGCGCAGACGTCCAGGCGCCGCACGCCAGGGCGCACCGCCGTGGCGGGTCCGGCTTGGGCGGCGAGGCGGCGGACGGCGAACCCGGAGATGACATGGGCGCCGGGCAGCTCGTCGAGCAGGGCGTGCAGCGGGGTGCCGGCGTCATACTCCTCGCGCAGGTTCCGCCAGATCGCGGTCCGGAAGCCGACCGCGAGCCGCTTGCCGACGAGCTGGTCCGCGCCTGGGACGTGGGGGTGGACACTGAGCGAGTCGACGACGCCGGCACTGACCGTGGCCCGGACCAGGGCCCGCGCGATCGGTGTGGGTGGCGCCCCGGGGTTGCGGGTCAGCGCGTCGCGGGAGCGGCCGGAGAAGCGCAAGGTGGCCGGGTCGGCGGCGAGAGCCTCGATATCGATCGAGCTCGTCCGGCGGACTGAGCCCCCGCGCCGGTCCTCGCTCAGCCGCTCGACCATGCCCGCCACCCTACGTCCTGTGGATAACCTGCAAAGACACACCTTTAGACGGCGTCTAAAGGTGTGTCTTTGCAGGTTATCCACAGGGGGGGAGTTCGGTATGGACATGGACCGTTTGGTGTGCTCCGCGCTCCGGCTCTAGGGTGAGCGCCATCACGGGCAAGGAGGCTCTGATGGCTGCAACGGACTCGACGGGCCCCACCCCGGCGATCCGGCTGCGCGGGCTGCGCAAGGAGTTCCCTGGGCATCCCCCCGTCGTCGCGGTGGACGATGTCGACCTCGATATCGCCGACGGGGAGTTCTTCTCGATGCTCGGCCCCTCCGGCTCGGGCAAGACCACCGTGCTACGAATGATCGCCGGCTTCGAGGACCCCACCGCCGGCACCGTCGAGCTCGCCGGCGAGGACGTCACCCGCAGGCCGCCCTACCGCCGCGATGTCAACACTGTCTTCCAGGACTACGCCCTCTTCCCGCACATGAGCGTGCGGGAGAACGTCGAGTACGGGCTCCGCGTCACCAAGGTCCCCCGCGCGCAGGCCCGCCAGCAGGCCCAGGACGCCCTCGACCAGGTGCGCCTCGGTGACTTCGGCGAGCGCCGCCCGTCCCAGCTCTCCGGCGGCCAGCGCCAGCGGGTTGCCCTGGCCCGGGCCCTGGTCAAACGCCCCAAGGTGCTCCTCCTCGACGAGCCGCTCGGCGCCCTCGACCTCAAGCTCCGCGAGCAGATGCAGGTCGAGCTGAAGTCGATCCAGCGCGAGGTCGGCATCACCTTCGTCTTCGTCACCCACGACCAGGACGAGGCGCTGACCCTCTCGGACCGCATCGCCGTCTTCAACCGCGGCCGGATCGAACAGGTCGGCACCGCCGCGCAGATCTACGAGCACCCGACCTCGGCCTTCGTCGCCGGCTTCGTCGGCACCTCGAACCTCCTCGAGGGCCCCGCGGCCCAGCACCTCCTCGGCACCACCGGCCGGTTCGCCGTCCGCCCGGAGAAGCTCCGCGTCCACCCGGCTGGGTCCGCGGTCAACGAACCACACGCCCGGGGGACCATCGCCGAGGTCGTGTATGCCGGACCCGTCACCCGCTATGTCGTCGACCTCGACGCCGGCAGCGCCACCGCGCCGCGGGTCGTCGTCCTGCACCAGAACGGCACCGAGCCGACCGGTTCGGCCCCCCATCGAGGCGACCAGGTCGTGGTGACCTGGCGTCCGGAACACCTCATCGCCATACCCGACCCCGGGCTCTGACCCGACCCCCACCCGAGGAGTACCCATGACCAAGCTCGCCCCGGTGGCCGCCTTCGCGGCGGCCGCCCTGGCCCTGGCCGCCTGCGGCGGCGGCACCGCGTCCACCGGCTCGCCGGGCTCGGGTGGCACGTCGGGCGGTGGCGGCACCGCAAACGCCCCGTTCACCCCGCCCAAGCTCGACAAGCTGGCCGCGCTGGGCACCCCGGAGGGAACCGTCAACGTCCTGGCCTGGCCCGGCTATGTCGAGGACGGCACCAACGACCCGAAGGTCGACTGGGTGACCGACTTCGAGAAGGCCAGCGGCTGCCAGGTCAACGTCAAGACCTTCGGCACCTCCGACGAGGCCGTCCAGCTGATGCGGACCGGCCAGTATGACGTCGTCTCGGCGTCCGGCGATGCCACCCTTCGGCTCATCGCGGCCGGTGACGTCGAGCCGATGAACACCGACCTCATCACCAGCTACGAGGACATCTTCGACTCACTGAAGATGAAGCCGTGGAACTCGGTCAACGGGGTGGCCTACGGCATCCCGCACGGCCGCGGCGCCAACGTTCTCATGTACCGGACCGACAAGGTCAGCCCCGCCCCCGACTCGTGGGGCGCCGTCTTCGACAAGGCGGGCGCGAACAAGGGCGCGGTGACGGCATACGACTCGCCGATCTATATCGCCGACGCGGCCGTCTACCTCATGGCGACCAAGCCGGAGCTCGGCATCACGAACCCGTACGCGCTCGACGCGACCCAGCTCGCCGCCGCCGCGGACCTGCTCAAGGCGCAGAAGGCGAATATCGGCGAGTACTGGTCCGACTACACCAAGGTCGTCCAGGCGTTCAAGGCCGGCTCGACCGTCCTCGGCACGTCGTGGCAGGTCATCGTCAACCTCACCGCGGCCGAGAAGGCTCCCGTCGCCGCGGTCCTGCCCAAGGAGGGCGCCACCGGCTGGTCGGACACGTGGATGGTCGCGACGAAGTCGACGCACAAGACCTGTGCGTACAAGCTCATCGACCACCTCGTCTCGCCGAAGACCAATGCCGCGATCGCCGAGTGGTTCGGTGAGGCCCCGGCCAACAAGCTGGCCTGCCAGGAGACGGCCGACAAGGCGCACTGCGCGACCTACCACGCCGAGGACGAGGCGTACTTCGCCAAGGTCTACTACTGGAACACTCCGATCCCGCAGTGCCTCGACGGGCGCACCGACGTCGTCTGCACCGACTACGCGACCTGGACGAAGACCTGGACGGAGATCCGCAACAGCTAGCCGGCGAGTCGGCTCGCGGGCTGGCCCGCTCAACCCGCGAGCCGACCAGCCCGCGCGACCGGGACCGGACGGAGGAACGAAGGACACATGCGACGGCGTATGGCGCTGCTGGGCCTGCTGGCACCGCCGATGGTGTGGCTGGGCGTCGCCTATCTCGGCGCCCTCGCCGCCATCTTCGCCACGGCGTTCTGGAGCACCGACCCGTTCACCAACCAGGTCGTGCGGACCTGGTCGCTGAAGAACGTCCAGGGTGTCCTCGGCCCGACCTATCTCGGCATCATCGGCCGGACCCTGCTCATCGCCGTGCTCGTCACCGTGGTGTGCATCCTCGTGGCGGGGCCCTTCGCGTGCTTCATGGCGCGAGTGGCGCCGCCGCGGGCCCGGCCGATTCTCGTCGCCTTGATCCTCGTGCCGCTGTGGGCGAGCTACCTGGTCAAGGCGTACGCGTGGCGGACGATGCTCTCCCCCGGCGGGGTCCTGGAGTCGGTCCTCGGCGCGACGCCCGGCTTCGGTCTCACCGCGGTCGTCCTCACCTTGACCTACCTGTGGCTGCCGTACATGGTCCTGCCGGTCTACGCCGCCTTCGAGCGGCTCCCCGAGTCACACCTGGAGGCCTCGGCCGACCTCGGCGCCGGAGCGGGGATGACCTTCCGCCGGGTCGTCATACCGGCGATCGTCCCATCGGTCGCGGCGGGGACGGTCTTCACCTTCTCGCTCAGCCTCGGCGACTACATCGCAGTCCAGATCGTCGGCGGGAAGCTCCAGGTCCTCGGGACAGCGGTCTACCAGAACACCACCCTCGACCTGCCCTTTGCCGCCGCGTTGGGGACCGTCTCGGTCCTGGTCATGATCGGCTATCTCGCTGCGGTGAGCCGCACCGGCGCGCTGGAGAACCTGTGACCACGGGACGCGGCGCCCGGGCCGCCCTCTGGCTGCTGGCCGGGGTGGTCCTCGCCTTCATCTATGTGCCGCTCGTCGTCGTCACGGTCAACTCCTTCAACGCCGACAAGACCTTCGCGTGGCCGCCGACGGGGTGGACCCTCCAGTGGTGGTCCGCCGCCGCCGAGTCGCCCGGTCCGCGCGAAGCCCTCGGTATGTCGGTCCGGGCCGGTCTGGGCGCCACGGCGATCGCGGTCGTCCTCGGCACCTTGCTCGCGCTGGCGCTGACCCGGTACCGGTTCTTCGGGCGTCAGGCGATCTCGCTGCTGGTCATCCTCCCGATCGCGCTGCCCGGCATCGTCACCGGCATCGCCCTCCAGTCGGTCATCAGCTCGGTCCTCACCCCGGTCTTCGGGATCTCGGCGGGACTGTTCACGATCATCGTCGGACACGCGACCTTCTGCGTCGTGGTCGTCTTCAACAATGTCGTCGCCCGGCTGCGCCGCATGGGCGGCTCGCTCGAGCTGGCCTCCGCCGACCTCGGCGCCGGGCCGTGGACGACCTTCCGGCTGGTGACCTTCCCGCTGCTCCGCTCGGCCCTGGTCGCCGGAGCGCTGCTCGCCTTCGGGCTGTCCTTCGACGAGATCGTTGTCACGACCTTCACGGCCGGCCCCGGCACGCCGACGCTGCCGATCTGGATCTACAACAACCTCTTCCGGCCGAACCAGGCCCCCGTCGTCAATGTCGTCGCGGTCGTCCTCGTCGTCGCCTCGATCCTGCCGGTCTGGGTCGCCCAGCGGGTGGGTGGCTCGGCCGCGGTCGACTCTCGCCTCTGACCCTCGGCCCGGTTGGGTCAAAGCCCCGGGTATGCCGCCCGCACGCTCGCCCGGATCGCGGCCTCGACCCCACCGGTCTCGTGCCGCAGCACCGACCTCGACTTAGGCAGGTCGACATAGAGGGAGCGCCCGAGCAGGTCCGGCGCGAGCCTGAGCGGGTCGAGCCCGGAGTCGAGGCCCTTGAGCCGCATGCTCACCAGCTCGGCGGCCATTCCCACGGTGAGCAGCGGCACTGGGACCCGCACCCGCGGCCGGCGCAGCCCCAGCTCGTCCGCGATGATGCCGAAGAGCGTGGTGAACGTGAGGTTCGCGTCGCCCACGGCGACCTGCGGGTCCGGGGCGCCGCTCTCGACAAGGGTCGCGACGGCCTGGCCGACCTGCACGACGGTGACGACCGCGGTCCCACCAGGCGGTGCGGGGACGACCGGCGAGCGGCGGATGACGTCGAAGAGCACCGACTTCCACATCGGCTCGATGCCCGGGACGACCCCGAAGACGTAGGGGATCTCGAGGGTGACGACATCGGTGGCGCCCGCGGCCGCTCGAGCGGCCTGGGTCTGCTCGACGCGGGCGGCGACATACGGATGCCGCTCGGCGAGCCGCCACTGCGGGTGGACCCGGTGCATCGCCGCGAAGTACGACCCGAGGATGACCAGGCGGCCGACCCCCACTTCGCCGGCGGCTGCGGCGACCCGGGCGGTGGGCCCGACGAGACGCTCGGTGAAGAACTCCCGGGCCGACCCCCGGACCCGTTCCCGGTCGTCCGGCCCGAGCGCGTAGACGAGGGCGTCATACCCGGTCAGGAGGTCACGCAGCTCACCGTCGCTCGCCGAAGCACTGTCGTATGCCGTGACGGGAATCCTGGCCGGCGCGCCCGGGGCGGCCCCCCCGCGGCGGGAGACGCCGGCGACGTCGATCCCACGCGTAGCGAGCTCACGACACACCCGATGACCGAGGAGCCCGGTGGCTCCGAGGACGAGCACCTTCACGACGCGGCGGCCTCCGGGTGGACCTGCTGCCACAGCTGCAGCTCGAGGGCGTAGGTCGCCGCCTGCTGCCGGTACTCGGCCAGAGCTGTCGAGTAGGCGCTCATCGCGGTGATGTAGTCGGCCTCGGCCCTGGCGTTGGCGTCGTTCGCCCGGAAGTAGTCGGAGAGCTGCTCCTCGTAGTTGGCGCGGTCCACCTCGGCCTCTTCTAGGACGCGCTGCAGCGCGTCGCACGAGATGATCCGGAAGCGCCGGTCAGTCAGTCCGCCGTGGCATGCCGCGTACGACTCGGCGAAGGACTCGTGGGCTCTGGTGAAGTACGGGCCGGCATAGATCGACAGCCGTGTGGAGTTGCCGGTGGCCTTGAGCAGAGCCCGCCAGCATCGGGCACCGTGGCAGCTCAGCTCGATGACCTGGTGGCCCCGCTCGTGGAGCATGACGGTGAGGAGGTACCGCTTGGGCACGGCCGTCGAGATGAGCACCTCGCCGGTGGCGTATTCGGTGAACCCCCAGATCTCTCCGCCGGGCACACCGCTGTCCTTGGCGGCCCTCGTGAACCGTGGACTGCTGGGGGAGATGCAGGTCGACGTCGACCCGTTGATGAGGTGGACGAGCTCGGTGCATGGCCGGCTCCCGAGCGCGGCCACGCCCCCATCGGGCAGGTCGGGCAGGGGCGCGGTATAGGTGGTGCGCCCGATGGCCCGCGGCAGATCAGCCTTCACCAGGTCTGGTTCCTTGGGGGACACCGGCTGGACCGGAGCCGGCACGGCCGGCAGCCGCTCGAGGTAGGCCCGGACGTCGTCGGGCAGCACCGGACGGACCGGGTTGCCGCGGGGCGTGGTCGTCACCGGGACGCCGGTCGCGGTCGCCCCGAAGAGATGGAGGTAGAAGTCCATCGACCCGAGGCTGGCCGGCCGGGCCGGGATGGGTGCATCGGCGGCCAGCTTGGCCTGGTGGAGAGCGGCGGCCCCACCGACCGGGAGGAGCGCGGCGAGGACAGCGACGACCGCCGTGACGGCGGTCGACCCGGGTGTCAGGCGGCGGCGTCCCCGCCCCCTCTCGTGGCGCATGGGCACAGCCTACGTTTCCCTCCGGCGCGCGAAAGGGGGCGGGGCCGGCCGTCCCGAGATCGTTATGCTGTCCGCCACCGCCCGCCCCGCCACGATCCACCCCAACGCCCAGGAGGACCGATGCCGACGACGGTCCCCGCCCGGCGGCACTACGCGTGGACCGTCGTCGCGGTCACGCTCGGTGCGCTGGTCGCCGCGGCGGCCTTCCGGTCCTCGACCGGGGTGCTCCTCGAGCCGATCGAGCACGAGTTCGGCTGGAGCCGGGCGACCACCTCCGGGGCTGTCTCGCTCAACCTCGTCCTCTACGGGCTCGTCGCGCCCTTCGCCGCGGCCCTGATGGAGCAATGGGGCGTCCGCCGGGTGGTCACCTCGGCCCTGCTCCTCGTCGGGGCCGCGAGCGCGGCCACGACGGTGATGACCAGCCCCTGGCACCTGTGGCTGCTCTGGGGCCTGGTCGTCGGTACCGGCACCGGTGCCATGGCGCTCGTCTTCGGCGCCATCGTGGCGAACCGCTGGTTCGTCACCCATCGGGGCCTGGTGACCGGGATCTTCTCCGCGGCCAATGCGACCGGCCAGCTGCTCTTCCTCCCGCTCATCGCCGCCGCGGCCAGCTCGCAGGGCTGGCGCTGGGCCTCGTGGATCATCGCCTTCCTTGCCCTCCTCGGCGCCGGCTGCGTCGCCCTCCTCCTCGTCGACCGCCCCTCCGACCGCGGTCTGCTCCCGTATGGCGTCGCCGAGGGGTATGCCGTGCCGGACCTGCAGACCCAGACACCGGGGCGGCATACCGCTGCCGGGGTGGTCCGCGCGACCCTCACCACCGCGCGCGAGGCGAGCCGCAGCTGGGCGTTCTGGGGCCTCGTGCTGACCTTCTGGGTCTGCGGATGGTCGACCAACGGGTTGGTCCAGACGCACTTCATCCCCGCCGCGCACGACCACGGGATGCCGGCGACCACCGCGGCCGGGCTGCTCGCCGTCGTCGGGATCTTCGACGTCGTCGGGACGATCGCCTCGGGCTGGCTGACCGACCGGGTCGACTCCCGGGTGCTCCTTGCGGCCTACTACCTGTTCCGGGGCCTGTCGCTGGTGTGGATCGACGCGATGCTCGCCCCATCGGTCGAGCCCGGCCTGTGGGTCTTCATCGTCTTCTACGGGCTGGACTGGGTCGCGACGGTCCCGCCGACCGTCGCGCTGTGTCGCCAGCACTTCGGCCTGGCCCGCTCCGGGGTGGTCTTCGGCTGGGTCTTCGCCGCACACATGGTCGGCGCAGGCGTCGGGGCTAGCGTCGCCGGGTGGCTGCGCGACGGCCAGGGCACCTATCGGTCCGCCTGGCTCGTCGCCGCAGTCCTGTGCGGGCTCGCGGCCGTGCTCGCCATGTCGATCCCGCGGGCTACTCCTTCGCGTGCAGACCGAACGAGCTCGTCCCCTTCGTCAGGGTCAGCCGGCTTCCCTCCAGCTGGATCGACACCTTCCCCTCGAGGAAGGACCCCAACGCGATCTGGTTGACCATCGGCCCGCCGGAGGTCGGGGCCTGGCACGGCTGGGCGGACCACAGCCCGGCGCCGAAGGTCAGGGTGCTGCCAGAGAGCGACACGGTGCCGGAGCCGGTGCGGCAGCCGTCGAAGGCGGTGTAGGTCGACGGAGCACCGGTGAGCCGCAGCCACAGCTGGTCGGCACCCAGCGGCATGCTCGCCGCCGTGTCGCCGTTGATCTGGGTGTCGAACAGCCACGTGGTGCCGACGAGGGCAACAGTGGGGGTGACCGACGACTTGTCGACCAGGGTGATGACGGTCGTGCCCTTGGTGACCAGGACCGTGGCGCCCTGGCGGGTGATCGTCGCGCCCTCGAGGACCTTCGCCAGCCAGCTGTCCTGGTCCATCCGCGGTGCGTCGCAGCCCATCTCGGTGCCGCCGATCGGCCCCTGGACGACCAGCCCGTCGTCGCCAGGGCGGACCGTGGCGAACATCGAGTTGCAGCCGGCCTGGATGCCGAGATCGGTGCCCTTGAAGGTCAGCATGATGGTCGTTGTGTCGACCAGGGCGTGGGGCTTGCCGTCGACGGTCACCTTGGTCGAGACGAAGGTGTGCCCGCTGTATGCCGCCAGCGCGATCGCCGCCGGGGGCTCGGCCGTCGGGATGCCATTGCCGACCCCCGAGCCGCCCACGCTGCCCGAGCCGCCCGAGCCGGACGAGCTCGCCGACCCGCAGGCGGTCAGCAGCAGCGCGAGCCCGATGACGAGCATCCCACCGGGCCGGACGAGCCGTGCGGCGGGACGGGCGAGCGCGCGGAGCAGGCTGGGCGTCATACCCCTTCGACGGGGGCGGCCCGGGGACGGTTCCATGGCGGGGCGGGAACTGTCGGGGGCCGCACTACCGGGCCATCGACGCGCCGCGGGCGAGCATCTGCCGGTCATAGAGCGCCCGGGCCAGCCGCTTGCCCCAGAAGACCACCCGGCCGTCGCGGTCGGTGAGGATCAGCGGTCGTCCAGCCTCGACCCCGGCGACCACCCGCTCGGCGATGGCCGTCGCATCCTCGCGCGCCCCGGTGATCATCCGGGCGGCCAGCTCGGCCGCCGAGGGGTCGCTCCCCCGCAGCGACGCGGCGAGATTGGTCCGGAAGAAGAACGGGCAGACGACGCTGGTCGAGATCCCGTAGGGCGCGAGCTCGTACCGCAGCGACTCGCTGAGCGCGACGACCCCGGCCTTCGCGGCGCTATAGGTCGCCATCCCCGGTCCGTGCGCGAGGCCGGCGAGCGAGGCGACATTGACGATCTGCCCGCTGCCTTGACCCTTGAACATCGGCGTGAAGGCCCGGCAGCCGCGGACGACGCCGAGGAGGTTGATGTCGAGCACCCACTCCCACTCCTCCATCGGGACGACATCGATCCGCCCGCCCGAGGCGACCCCGGCGTTGTTGACGAGGATGTCGAGCCCGCCCCAGTGCTCGTCGACCCAGGCGACCGCGCGCTGCCAGTCGGCGTCGGAGCGCACGTCGAGTGTGAGGTAGTCGCCGGTCGCGTCCGAGGCCGGCTCCCCGAGGTCGGTCACCAGCACCCGCGCTCCGCGGGCCCGGTATGCCGCGACCAGGGCGGCTCCCAGCCCGGACGACCCTCCGGTGACCAGGACCCGCGTGCCGCTCATCGTTCTCGACGTCATCCCGACAGCCTGCCCCGGATCGGGCCGGGTCGCATCCACGCAGGTCATCGGGGCCGCACCGTGCCACACGGGACGAGACGGGCGCCGGTTGGCACCCGGCACCCCCTTCGAGCCTGATGGCGGCCACAATGCGGCGGGACGAGGCGTTCGGCGCGGTGCACCTGCTCGGTATGGGCGCCCGGGGGGTGACCGGTCTGGTCGAGCTGACCCATGGCGCGCTCGCGGGTCGGGCCTTCGGGGCGGTCGAGCGGGTCGGCGGGTCGGTCGGTGGTTCCGTCGTCGGCGTCGTCCGGGCGATCCACGACGCGACGTCCTGGACGGCATACCGAAGCGTCAATGCGGGGCTGACCGTCGGCGCGGTCGTCGGCGGCACCGTGGCGGCGGCCCGAGCCAGCGGCGAGGGCTCGCTGACCGAGCATCGTGGCGCGCACACCGCGATCGCCCTGACCAACGGGCTGCACGGCGACCGCTACGCCCGGTGGAGCCACCCGCTCGCGCTGGGGATGGCGGTGCGCCGGGACGGCCGCGATGTCCCGGTCGACGCTGACGGCCTGGCCGCCGCCTTCCCCCAAGCGCGGCCGGACCTCGTCATCTTCCTCCACGGGCTGGTCGAGACCGAGCACTCGTGGGACTGGCGCAGCGCCCACGTCCACGGCGCGCCCGATGTCACGTATGGCACCCTCCTGGAGGCCGACCACGACTGCTCCGCCGTGTACATCCGGTACAACAGCGGACTGGCCATCGCCGAGAACGGCACCCACCTCGACGCCCTGCTCGGCGAACTCGTCGCGGCCTGGCCGGTGCCGGTCCGTTCGGTCAGCCTGGTCGGCCACTCGATGGGTGGTCTGGTGTGCCGGTGCGCGATGGCGGCCCGACCCTGGCCGCCCGCGGGGCGCTCTGACGGCTGGAGTGGTGAGGACGGGATGGCCGGGTCCGACCACTCGAGTGACTGGCGAGCGCTCCTCGACGCGACCGTCTGGCTCGGCTCCCCTGTCGACGGCGCGCCGATGGAACGCGGCGCAGTCGAGCTCGCCGCCTTCGCCGAGCGGGTGCCCGAGGTGAGCTGGCTGGCGGCCATCCTGCGCAGCCGCAGCATCGGCATCCAGGACCTCCACGGCCGGACCACCCCGGACCTGCCGGACGGGCTGGTCGTTCGGCAGTTCGCCGTGGCGGCCGCGATGACACCGGAGCGCTTCGGCCTGGACGACCACCTCGGCGACGGCCTCGTCGGGGTGGGCAGCGCCCGGGCCCGCCGGACCGCCCCGCCCGCGGATCACACCGGGCACCCGGACGACCATCACCCCGTGACGGTCACCGTCCGCGGCCGCTGGCACCAGGATCTGCTCAACGACCCCGAGGTCTACCGCCACCTCGTCCAGTGGCTCGTCCGGGAGCGGCCGCTCGGATCTGTGGCGGTTCGCCCCGGAAGGGCCTAGCCTTCCGGGATGGCGAGGTATGTCGACGTCCACCCCGATAACCCCCAGCCGCGCAGCATCGCGCAGGTCGTCCAGATCGTTCGCGACGGAGGCGTCATCGTCTATCCGACGGACGCCAGCTATGCCTTCGGTTTCGCCATCGGCAACGCCGAGGCCGCCGACCGGGTCCGGCGGATCCGCGGACTCGGCGACCGGCACCACTTCACCCTGGTCTGCCGTGACTTCGGCCAGCTCGGCCAGTTCGTCCAGCTCGACCAGGGCGTCTTCCGAGCGGTCAAGGCGGCCACGCCGGGGCCGTACACCTTCATCCTCCCCGCCTCCCGCGAGGTCCCCCGACGGCTCCAGCACCCGAAGAAGCACACCGTCGGAGCGCGGATCCCCAAGCACAAGGTCGTCTCCGCCCTGCTCGCCGAGCTCGGCGAGCCGCTGATGTCCAGCACGGTGATCCTCCCCGGCGACGCGGACCCGATGACCGAGGGCTGGCAGATCAAGGAGCGGCTCGACGACCTCGTCGACGCGATCGTGGACTGCGGCGACTGTGCGGTCATCCCGACGACGGTCGTCGACCTCGCCGGAGACGAGCCCGAGGTGGTCCGCGTCGGCGCGGGGGACCCCCGCCGGTTCCAGTGACCCGTCGTCCTGGCCCATGATGGGCTCGACCTGGGGTGGACAGCGACGAAGGAGCCGTGACGAGATGGACGGGCGCAAGGTCCTGGTGGCGTGCGACAAGTTCAAAGGGTCGCTGACCGCGGCCGAGGTGGCCGACCGGATCTCCGCGGGACTGGGTGCCGTCGTGCCCACCGCTGCGGTCGTCCGCGTCCCGGTCGCCGACGGCGGCGACGGCACCCTCGACGCGGCGGTCGCGGCGGGCTTCACCCGGGTGCCGGTCACCGCGAGCGGCCCGACCGGCGAACCGGTCGCGACCTCGTATGCCGTCCGCGGCGATCTCGCCGTCGTCGAGATGGCCGACGCGTGCGGGCTGCTCCGGCTGCCCGGGCAGGTCTGGGCACCGATGACGGCCTCCTCCCGGGGCCTCGGCGAGGTCCTTGCGGCGGCGCTCGACGCCGGCTGCCGCCGGATCGTCATGGGCATCGGCGGCAGCGCGAGCACCGACGGCGGCGCCGGGATGCTCAGCGCGCTCGGGGTCCGGCTGCTCGACGCGAGTGGCGCCGCGCTGCCCGATGGCGGTGGGGCGCTCGGGCGGCTCGCCCGGATCGACCTGGGCGGCATACATCCGGCGCTGGCGCAGACCGAGGTGACCCTGGCCTGCGACGTGACCAACCCGCTCCTCGGGCCCAGCGGCGCGCCGACCGTCTTCGCCCCGCAGAAGGGCGCCTCCCCCGAGCAGGTGCTCGAGCTGGAGGCGTGCCTACGGCACTTCGCCATGGTCGTTACGGCCGCGACCGGGCGGGACGACTCGCTGCTCCCGGGTGCCGGTGCCGCCGGTGGGGTCGGGTATGCCGCCCTGGCGCTGCTCGGCGCCCGGATGCGACCCGGGATCGAGGTGGTCCTGGAGATGTCTCACTTCGCCGAGCTCGTCACCGACGCCGCGCTGGTCATCACCGGCGAGGGCTCGCTGGACCGGCAGACCTTGCTCGGCAAGACACCCGCCGGCGTGGCCGCGGCGGCCGCGGCCGCGGGGGTCCCGGTCGTTGCGGTCTGCGGGCGCGCGCTGCTCACCGCGGCCGAGGTCGAGGACACCGCGATCGAGCGGGTGTACGCCCTGACCGACCTCGAGCCCGACCCCGCCGTGTGCATGCGGGACGCCGGGCCGCTGCTGGAGCGGCTGAGCGCCCAGGTGGCCGCGGACTGGCTGGCCGGCTAGCCCCCTACGCCGGGGACGCCTCGAGCTCCGTCAGTGCGTGACCGGCGTGATGGGCGCCTCGCCCCGCAGGACGTTGAGGCAGTTCGCCGCCGCGAGCTCGGCCATCGCTGTCCGGGTCTCGACCGTCGCCGACCCCAGGTGCGGGAGCAGGACGACATTCTCCATCGACAGCAGCCCCGGGTGCACCGCGGGCTCGTTCTCGAAGACGTCGAGCCCGG
>RRZU012443006.1_pt1 | contig 18156 bp, 12 predicted proteins | sample 2165561 | NCBI WGS metagenome assembly RRZU01 (sample SAMN10456909, study PRJNA506462) | wastewater metagenome | isolation source: wastewater sludge | place: USA: Moscow, Idaho | reverse complement strand
CGCCTGACGGGCCGCGAGGAGCAGCAGATCGCGCTCGTCGAGGCCTACTGCAAGGAGCAGGGCCTGTGGCACAACCCGGAGCACGAACCCGTCTTCTCCGAGTATCTCGAGCTCGATCTTTCCACGGTGGTTCCCTCGATCGCCGGTCCGAAGCGCCCGCAGGACCGCATTCTGCTCTCCGAGTCGAAGAACTCCTTCGAGAAGACGCTGCCTGATTACGCCGCGAACGGTGCCAAGGATGTCCCGGTCACGCTGGGCAACGGAACCGAGACCAGCCTGAACAACGGCGACGTCGTCATCGCTTCCATCACCTCCTGCACCAACACCTCGAATCCTTCCGTCATGCTGGCCGCGGGACTGCTGGCGCGCAAGGCCGCGGATCTGGGGCTGAAGTCCAAGCCGTGGGTGAAGACCTCCATGGCTCCGGGTTCGAAGGTGGTCACCGACTACTACGAGAAGGCGGGGCTGTGGCCCTCCCTGGAGGCACTCGGCTTCAATCTCGTCGGCTACGGCTGCGCCACGTGCATCGGCAACTCCGGCCCGCTCCCGGCCGAGGTCTCCGAGGTTGTCAACGAGCACGATCTCGCGGTGGTCTCGGTACTCTCGGGCAACCGCAACTTCGAGGGCCGGATCAACCCGGACGTCAAGATGAACTACCTGGCCTCGCCGCCGTTGGTCATCGCCTATGCGCTCGCCGGCACCATGGACTTTGATTTCGACAACGAGCCGTTGGGCGAGGACCATCAGGGCAATCCCGTCTACCTGCGCGACATCTGGCCGGATCCGGCCGAAGTGCAGCAGACGATCGAGCACTCGATCGATCGTGGCATGTTCCAGGACACCTACGCCTCGGTGTTCGAGGGAGACGATCGCTGGAAGAACTTGCCCACCCCGCACGGCGAGCTCTTCGAGTGGGATGAACAATCCACCTACATCCGCAAGGCCCCCTTCTTCGAGGGCCTGACCGAGGCGCTCACTCCCGTGGTGGACATCGCCGAGGCGCGCGTGCTTGCCAAGCTCGGCGACTCCGTGACCACCGATCACATCTCGCCCGCGGGCGCCATCAAGCCGGATTCCCCGGCTGGGCGCTACCTCGCAGAGCACGGTGTGGGGCGCCGCGACTTCAACTCCTACGGCTCGCGCCGTGGAAACCACGAGGTCATGGTGCGTGGCACCTTCGCCAACATCCGGCTGCGCAATCAGCTCCTTGACGGTGTCGAGGGCGGCTACACCAAGAATCTCCTCACGGGGGAGATGGAGGCCATCTACGATGCGGCCGAGGCCTACGCCGAGGCGGGCATCCCGCTCGTGGTTCTCGGTGGCAAGGAGTACGGTTCGGGCTCCTCGCGTGACTGGGCGGCCAAGGGCACCTCGCTGTTGGGAGTGAAGGCCGTCATCACTGAGTCCTTCGAACGCATCCACCGCTCCAATCTCATCGGCATGGGCGTGCTCCCGCTGCAGTTCCCGGAGGGAGAGAACGCCGATTCGCTCGGGCTCAGTGGTGAGGAGACCTTCTCCATCACCGGCATCACGGCGCTCAACCTCGGAGACATCCCCGAGACGGTTCGCGTGACCGCGGAGAAGGAGGACCTCTCGGCCATCACCTTCGATGCGCGGGTGCGCATCGATACGCCGGGCGAAGCCGACTACTTCCGCAATGGCGGCATTCTGCAGTACGTGCTGCGTCAGCTTGCCAAGGCCTGACAGAGCCGCGCGAGGAGGGGAGCGGATCCGATCCACCGTGTGAATTCACCGGGGCTCGGTGCGCTCCCCTTCGTCATGCCCGGCACAGGGGGATTGGTGGCTGTGCGTGAGCGTCGGCGTGGGCCCGGTCTCGAAGAGGTCCCGTATCTCGCGAGAGGCCCCGCACCTGACGCGATCACAGGTGTGGCCTCTTGCGCGTACTGTGGCCTCTTGCGTCTTATGTGGCCTCTTGCGCGTACGGTGGCTTCTCGGGTTGGTTGTCGAGCGCCGGCGCGGGGGATTGGCGGCTGTGCGTGAACGCCGGCGCGGGTGCGCGCCGACGGTATGACCTATGGCATAATTCTCGAAACACGAGTCAATGACATAGGAGTGCTCTCATGGACCGTCGTTCGCTCGGTGTGGGCATTGCTGCCTGCGCTCTCGCACTGTCCGCCTGCTCGGGAGGAGCGAATACGGAAGGATCTCCCACCGAAGACCCTGCGGGTGACCTGGAGATCGTGGAGAACTCCCTTGACACCGCGCTGATCCTCACCGCCTCGCAGCTGACGGCGGATCCCCACGCCAACACCGTTGTTTCCCCCGTCTCCCTGCAGATCGCCTTGGCCATGCTCGCCGCCGGAGTCGACGAGGGCACACCGACCCACTCCGAGCTCACCGACTTCCTGGGGGTCGAAGCCGGCGAGGCTCTGCCCGCGTACGCGGATCTGGCAGAGCAACTGGAACAGGGGCAGGGAGAGGGCATCGTCGATGTCGCCACCGCTTGGGGAGTGCGCAGCGACGGTGGCGCGGAGATTTCCCAGAGCACAATCGACGACGCCGCGCAGATCCTCGACTCCACGGTTGAGGAGGGAGATCTGACCACCCTGCAGACGGCACTGGACGCCTGGACGGCCGAGGCCAGCCGCGGCCTGATCACGGACTTGCCGCCGTTGGACGAGGACGCCGTTTTGGTCCTGCTCTCGGCGCTCTACGCCAAGCAGTCGTGGGCGGAGGATCCCGGGTTCACCCTCATCGACTTCCGCAACAGCCATGGCTCGGTCAGCGTGAGTCGGGGCATGTCGTGGGAGGGTGCCGAGGTCAAACGAACCGATGACTTCGACTTCGCCGCCGTCCCCTTTGCGGGAAATCTTCGGTTCGAGGCCCTCATGCCCACGGACAGCGTGCTGGATGCCGTGACGGCCAGCGACTGGGACGTGACGCCCGATGCCACACTCACTGTCGAGATCCCGGAGCTGCAGCTCACAGGCGAGGCGAATGTTCTCAATGAATTGGAGGCGCTGTCCCTGCCTTCGCTCAAGGAGCGCTCCTCGGACATCACAGGATTCACGGAGGATGGCTCCGAGCTGGTTCCCGCCGTCATTGTCCAGAAGGCTGCACTCGGCCTGGACTCGGAGGGCATCGAAGCCGCCGCGGTCACCCAGATCCAGGCAGTTCCCACGATGCTGCCCATCGAGGATCCGAACGTCCTGACATTCGACAGGGCCTTTGTGTACCGCGTCGTGGACGAGCGAAGCGGGTGGGTGCTCTTCTACGGAGCGGTCAACGATCCGAACCCGATGTAACTGCGCCGCCATGGCGCACGGATGCGCATCGTTTCGCGAAAACGTGAAGCCTTTCTCTCCGCGGCCCATGGGCGCAGGTATCTGCGGATCGAGGCGTTACGATGGTGTGGTTGCCTAAAGGAGGTGCGTGCGTGGAGATCCTTGCGCAGATTCAGGGGCCGGCCAACGTGAGGGCGCTGTCGCCGGAGCAGTTGTCGGATCTGGCAGCGGAGATTCGGACGTTCTTGGTTGAGAACGTCTCCCGCACCGGCGGGCATTTGGGCCCGAACCTCGGAGTGGTTGAATTGACGATCGCGTTGCATCGTGTTTTTGATTCTCCCGAGGACGTCATGATCTTCGACACCGGGCACCAGTCCTACGTGCACAAGCTGTTGACCGGACGCACGGACTTCTCCGGGCTGCGGCAGGAGGGCGGGCTTTCGGGATACCCGAGCAGGGCGGAATCGGTCCACGACGTCGTCGAGAACTCGCACGCCTCAACGGCACTGTCCTGGGCAGACGGTGTCGCCCGCGCAATGCAGCTGGAGGGCGACGAACAACACCGCGCCATCGCGATCATCGGGGACGGTGCCATGACCGGCGGAATGGCGTGGGAGGCCCTCAACAACATCGCCGAGGATCCCAACCGGCCCGTCGTCATCATTCTCAATGACAACGGCCGCTCCTACGCCCCCACGGTTGGGGGCGTAGTGCGCCGCTTCGAGGGCGTGCGCAAGCTGGACGCGATGCGAGTCAACCGCAGCTATGAGACGTTCATGGACTGGACCAGGCGCACGTTGCAGGACAAGGGCACGCCCGGCCGCATGGCGTACGGCGCCCTGCATTCCATCAAGCGCGGCGTGAAGGACATCTTCGTGGATGCCGGAATCTTCGACTCGCTGGGGCTGAAGTACGTCGGGCCGGTTGATGGCCATTCATTGGAGGATCTGGAGCAGGCCTTCGTGCTGGCTCGCGACTTCGGGGGACCCGTGGTGGTTCACGCCATCACCGAGAAGGGGCGCGGCTACAAGCCCGCCGAAGAGGACATTGCCGATCGCTTCCACGCCATCGGCCAGATCCATCCGGAGACGGGACTCCCGGTTGCCCCGGCACGCTTCGGATGGACCTCGGTTTTTGCCGAGGAAGCACTGAAGATGGCTCACGAGAATCCCAAGCTGGTGGGCATCACGGCCGCAATGCTGCGCCCGGTGGGGCTGGGACCCTTCTTCGACGAATTTCCTGAGCGCGTCATCGACGTTGGCATTGCCGAACAGCACGCCATGACCATGGCCGCCGGACTGGCCCTGCATGGCCGCCATCCGATCGTCGCTCTCTACGCCACCTTCCTCAATCGCGGCTTCGATCAGCTGCTCATGGACGTGGCGCTGCATGGCGCGCCCGTCACCGTGGTGCTGGACCGTGCAGGTATCACGGGCGACGACGGCGCCTCCCACAATGGCATGTGGGATCTCTCCTTGGCCGCGATGATCCCGGGACTGCGCACCGCGGCTCCGCGCGATGGGGAACGGCTGCGCGAGCTGGTGCGCGAGGCCGTGGCCATTGAGGGCCCCACGCTGGTGCGCTACCCCAAGGGCGAGGTGCCGGACGAAATCACGGCGCTGCGCCGTTTGGATGGGGCGGATCTGCTGTGGACCTCGGGGGTTGAAGCGGGGACCGGGAATGTGGTTCGGGAGCGAGTCGGCGTCGTGAGCGTGGGGTCGATGGCGACCACCGCGATTGCAGCGGCCGAGGAGGCCCGGGCAGTGGACGTCACGGTGTTCGACCCGCGCTGGGTGCTGCCTGTGGATGAGGCGCTCATCGACCTTCTGGAGGATTTCGACCGCGTGGTGACGCTGGAGGACGGCCTGATCGACGGCGGTGTGGGCAGCGAGATCGAGCTTGCCCTGCGGCGCAGGGGATTGTCCGTACCGGTGTCCCGAATTGGGGTGCGCCGCGAGTTCATAGCACACGCATCGAGAAACTCGGTGCTGATCCGCGAGGAGATGACGGCTGCGGATGCGCGCGCCGTCATCGAGGGCGCGCGCGGATAACAGATCGGCGCCACGGGGACGCTTGTAGGCCCCTTTGCTCCATAAGTGGCTACACAGCGTTGAGCTGTGCCAAATAGGGCACAGCTCAACGCTGGACTCCCATCAAGAAATCCGGACGGCAGCTGGCCGGCCGTGACTCACGCCCGCGAGGCTGCCGCCACGATCGCCGGGCCAACCTCGTCCACCTGCCAGGGCCGAGCTCCCGAGGCGGCGAGCAGAATGGGGATCTCGTCGGGGTGATCCCACCCGTCCCAGGCGAGCTGCTTCTGGAGCAGCGGCTTGAGGAGGATGTCCTGACGGATGCCGATGTCCTCGGCCTCGGTGAGTACCGCGGAGCGGACGATGCCCCAGCGCTTGGCGGCCTCCGGGTCGTGGCGCTCCCATTGCTTCACATTCGGGAAAGGTTCGGTGGAGTCGCTGAATCGCCGCGCGGGTAGTTCGTCCTCTGCCAGGCGCCACACTGGGGCGATGGCGTCCCAGTAGCCGGGAGCGTCGCGGCGCCGGCCTCGGGACTGCATGAGCGGCGAGCGCACCACGTCCTGCCGTGATCGGGGCTTGCGCGCCGCGAGCTCAGCGAGAACCTTGCCCGAGAGCACCCGTTCGGGTGCGACGTCGCGTGCACGGGCCAGCTCGTCCCGATGTTCCCACGTTGTCTGGAGCATGGCGAGGGAACGGCGGTCGCGGATCCCGAGCTGGCGGGCGACCTTGCGCCACGGCTGCTGCTTCTTGGGCCGAGGCTTGCGCAGGCGCACCTCTTCGCACTCCTCGCGCAGCCATTCCAGACGTCCGGACTGCTCAAGCATTCTGGTCAGTTCGTCGCGTAGCTCGAGGAGGAGCTCCACGTCCAGCGCGGCGTAGGCCAGCAGTTCCCGGGCCAGTGGGCGATGCGACCAGTCCGAGTTCGAGTGCTCCTTCGCGAGTCCGAAGCCGAGAACCTCGGCGATCTCGGACTGCAGCGAGACCCGGGGGAAACCGAGAAGGAGTCCCGCGATCTCGGTGTCGAAGACCTCGGGTGGGTAGAGATCGAGCTCGTGCAGGCAGGGCAGGTCCTGATCCGCGGCATGGAGTATCCACTGGTCACGTGCCAACACATCCTTCAGGCCACCCAGCCGGTCCTCAATGCCGATGGGGTCAATGAGGAACGTGCCAGCGCCCTCGCGGCGAATCTGAATGAGATAGGCGCGATCGGAGTACCGGATTCCCATGGCGCGTTCGGTATCCACGGCAAACGGGCCATGCCCTCCGGCAAGGGCGGCGACGGCGTCGTCGATGCCGTCGCGCGTGAGAGCTGGGACGCCCTCACGCGGCTCGTCGAGCCGTGTGACGTCGACCGATTCGTTCATTGCATCTCCTCGAGTCGCAGCGGGAGCGAGCTGACGCCCGCTGGACCCAAGCCGCAGATTGTGGCCACGAAATCCGCCCACGCCTCCAGATGATCGGAGACATCGGGAGAATCCGGGGTCCACGACGCCCGCAGCTCCAGTTCCGCCCGCGATGAGGCAAGCATGCTTGCGCCGAAGCTCTCATTATAGAGCCGGGTGACCGTCCCGGTCAGATTGTGAAAGTCGGCTCGGTTGCCGTCAAGGGCGTCCATGAGCCAACTCCGCGCCACATCGCTGAGAATCGGATCGTTGGCCATCGCGTGATCCAGTGGGGCACTGGCGTGCACGACTATGCGAAACTCCCCGTCCCACGCGGGTTGGCCCTCCGGATCGTGCAGAAGCACGAAGCGTGCATGGCCGCGATAGAAATCGGGATCGAGGCGGGCGGAATCATTGACCTCGGCCTGCAAGGCCACCGCCCAGGGAGCGATTCTCTTGGGCGGCGGGATCTGGACGACGTGAATCTCAGAGCGAAACGAGTGTTCTCTGAGAGAGTCCAGCGCCGTCAAGAACTGGGACGGGGCGTTGATCTCTGGCACATGTTCACTGTAGCGGGCTGCGCGTGGCCCACTTTGCATGGCGCGCCGGACACTGCCATTGCGTTCACGCAGGCAACAGGAACACCACCCCCGGTTCCGCGAAGTCGATCTGAGTCACTCCCTCGCGGGGTGTACTGACCTTCGGTTCGCCCCAGGAAACTGTGGCAACGGGGTCCCGCATGGCCACGGACACCCGGGCATCGGCCTCCAGCGAATAGACCACGTAGCTTTCCCCTCGGCGCAGGTACCCCGAGCGGTCCAACCGGACGAGCTCCGTCCGGGTGATGTCGCCTGAAGCAAAGTCCGCAACCTCCTTGCGCAGCGCAACGGCGGCCTTGGTGAACGCCAAGAACTTCGCGTGCTCGGCCTCGTCGAGCTCCGCCCAATCCAGAACAGAGGTGCGGAACGTCTCCTCGGCCTGGGGGTTCGGCACCTGAATGCCGCTGTCGCGGGCTTCGTCATCGGGCTCCGGGGGTGTCAGTCGATGTCCTTGTCCTTGGTTGCGTGAACTGGTTCCCGCACCGCGGACTTCGTCATCGTAGATGGAAAGCCAGTCCCAGTCCGCGAACTCGTTCTGGCGGCCTTCCGCAACCGCCTCGCCCAGGTCGCCGTCGTGATCGGTGAAGAACTGGAAGGGCCGGCGAGTGCCCCACTCCTGCCCCATGAACAGCATGGGGGAGAAGGGTGAGGCCAGCAGAAGGGACAGCTGGGCCGCGCGCTGGCCGGGGGAGAGCTTGGCGCTGGGCCGGTCGCCGATGGCGCGGTTTCCCACCTGGTCGTGGTCCTCCGTGAAGGCCACGAAGGCGTGACCGTCGATCGTCTGCCCCACCGGTGCACCCCAGTGTTTCTCGCGGAACGCGGAATAGGTGCCGTCGTGCACGAAGGCGTTGCGGAACACCTTCTCCAGGGCGCCGGGCTTGGCGAAATCGGCGTAGTAGGCAAAGGTCTCCCCGGTGGCATGGGCGTGCAGCGCGTGGTGGATGTCGTCGTCCCACTGGCAGTCCATGCCGAGCCCGCCCTCGCAGGTGGGCGTCACCATGAGTGGATCATTCAGATCCGACTCGGCGATGAGGCCGATGCGCCTGCCGGAGGCCGCCGCGAAGGAATAGATCTCGTCGGAGAGCTCGGCCAGAATGTGCCGCGGCGAGTTGTCGATGAGGTGGGCCACGGCGTCCAGGCGCAGCGCGTCCACGTGGTAGTCGCGCACCCACTGCATCGCGTTGTCGATGATGAAGCGGCGCACCGGACCGTTGTCCTCGCCGTCGAGATTCACAGCCCAACCCCACGGGGTTTCGTGGGCGTCGGTGAAGTAGGGCCCGAAGACGGACAGGTAGTTGCCATCGGGGCCCAGGTGATTGTAGACGACGTCGAGGCACACACCCATGCCCTCCGCATGCGCCGCGTCCACGAAGGCCGCAAAACTCTCCGGCCCGCCGTAGTTCTCGGTGACGGCGTACAGTTCGACGCCGTCGTAACCCCAGTTCCGTGTGCCGGGCACCGGAACGATCGGCATCACCTCCACAAGGTCCACGCCCAATTCCTTGAGGTGGGGAAGCTTCCCGATGGCGGAGGCGAAGGTCCCTTCGGGAGTGAACGTCCCCACATGCAGCTCGTAGGTGAGTGCCCCGCGCACCTCCACCCCGCGCCAACCCGCGTCCGTCCACCCGAAGGAGGAGAAGTCCACGATTTCGGACGGGCCGTGGATGCCCTCCGGCTGGCGGCGAGTGCGCGGATCGGGGAACGGAGGCTGATCGTCCACGGACAACAGGTAACGGGCGCCGGGCTCCAGTGGGATGGGGCTCACCCACCAGCCGCGCTCGACCCGCTCCCCGGAATCGCGCAGCGGCACCATCTCCAGCCGGCGATCCTCGCCAGTCAGGTGGAGGGTCAGGTGGTGGGCCTTGGGCGCCCAGACACGAAGGTTCTCCAGCATCTTGCCCTCCTTATCGGGTCAGCACCGCAACGGGGAGCTGGCCGAGCAACCCCGAGAGCTCAACGGATCCTCCGCCGATCGTGGTGCCCGTCAGCACATCTGTCCAGTTCCCCTCGGGCAACACGACGCTGTGCTGGCCGAAGCCCCCGATGTCACCGAGCGCTCGCGGCAGGCGTTCCACGATCACCACGACATCTGGGTGGTCATCCAGCGTGCGGGTGAATGCGTAGGCGTGTCCGGTGGTCACCGGTAGCGGCTGGAAGCCCGACCGCGTCGAGGCGAAGGTGGCGGGGCGCTCGCGGCGCAGGCGAAGGATGCGCGAGGTGACCCAGAGCTTCTCCTGGTCGAGCGTGGCGCGGGAGGGGAGGCTCTCGCGAGAGTCCAGATCCTCCAGCAGCGCCGTGAGGGCTTGATAGTCCACCGGGCGGCGATTGTCCGGATCGACGAGTGAGTTCCGGGTGATCTCCTGTCCCTGATAGTTGTCCGTCACTCCGAGCAACGTCAGTGAGAGTACCTTCTGGGAGAGAATCGCCACGCGGCGCGAGGAGGCCGTGCGTTGATGGGCCTCCGCCATGTCCGCGAGTGTCGCGGGGGTCGAGAGAATCGTGCGAGCGTAGTCATACAGCGCCTGCTCGGCCTCCTCGTTCGGATTGGTCCAGGTGGTCCACGACTTCTGTTCGCGCGATGCCTTCTGCAGGTAGGGGATCAGCCTGTCGATCTCGATCGAGCCGGCATCCGTCCACGTTCCGGTGATGGTCTGCCACAGCAAGTTCTCGATCTGCCCGTCGATGTCCCGTGGACGGTCCGAGGCGTGGCGTGAACGCAGCTTCGTGATGTGGCTGCGCCATTCCGTGGACCACTCGGAAAGCACGGAGATGGCTGCGCGCACGTCCTCCGAGCGCTTGGTGTCATGGGTGCTCAAGCATGTCATGGTGACAGGCCACAGGCTGGACATGCGCTGTGTCCATCCGGTCAGCTCGTCCGGGGTGATGGATGCGCGCACGGGATTGCCGCCCACTTCCGTGGCGCTGGTGAGCACCGTGTAACGGTAGAACGTCGTGTCCTCCACCCCCTTGGCCATGACGGCACCGCACACTTGCTGGAATCGAATGATGGCCTCCGCGCGGATGTCCTCGTGCGTGCGTCCGGCCGAACCCACCTCGTGCCCCAGAAGAACGTCGACGACGACGTCCAGAGAGTCCCTGACGTCGTCGTCCAGAGTCTGGGCTGCACGCGCCTTTGCGTCGAGAAGCGCCTGTTCGGCCACCTGGGTGGGGCGCTCGTGGGGGATCACGTAGGCGCGGTAGCGGTCCATCGCAATGACGAGCGCGGCCAAGGCCTCGCGAAGAGAGCGCCGGGTGTGATCACGCAGCCGCAGATCGGAATGGCACACGCCGGCCATGAGATCGGTGAGGCGTGACAGTTCGGCGGTCAGCGAGGTTTCCAGGATCTGGCGTTTCGAGGCGGCCTCGATTGCGGACAGGCTGGCGGTGGTGTTGGACAATTCGACGTACTGGGCCAGCAGCCGGCCAACGCCGCTCGGGTCGGTCAGCAGCGAACCGATGCGCCACGAGGCGTCATACCCGGTGGTTCCGCTGCAGCGCCAGTCATTTGGCAGCTCCTCGTCACCTTCCAGGATCTTCTCGGCAACGATCCAGGCGCCGCGCGTGGCCCGATGCAGACGGGCGAAGTACTGGCGTGGATCGGCCAGACCGTCCGGATGATCGATGCGGAATGCATCGATGTAACCGTTGTCCTGCAGCTCCAGGAGGAGGGCATGGGACCGGTTGAACACCTCCGGTTCCTCGACCTTGATGGCGGCCAGGGTGTCGACGTCGAAGAAGCGGCGATAGTTCAGCTCGTCCTCCGCCACTCGCCAGTACGCGAGGCGGTAGTACTGGCGATCGAGCAGTTCGGCCAGTGGCAGGGCCTCAGTCTGCGCTCGCACGGGGAAGATGTGCTCGTAGTAGCGGACGACGTGCTGTTCGCCCTCCTCCTCGAATCCGGGAACCACCATCGTTTCCAACGTGATCTCGCCATTGGCCAACACGGTTCCGATGCGTGAGCCCAGAACAGGCATGAGCAACCCGTCCCGGGTTTCGTTCAGCTCGATGTCGAACCAGTTCACATAGGGAGATTCGGCACCGTCGCGCAGCACGGACCACAGCGCGCGATTGAGGTGGAGCGGGGTGGGAACGGCCATGTGATTGGGAACGACGTCAACAACGACGCCCATGCCACTGGCATGTGCCGCATCCGCCAGCCGCTGGAATCCGCGCCGTCCGCCCAGTTCCTCGGAGACCTTGGTGTGGTCGACGACGTCATAGCCATGCATGGATCCGGGCGCTGCCTGCAGGATCGGCGAGCAGTAGATGTCCGTGATCCCCAGGGACCTCAGGTAGGGGAGAACGCCGATGGCGTCATCGAACGTGAACTGTGGACTCAGTTGGAGACGATATGTCGAGACGGGCTGGCGGCACTCCGGGGCCGGCGCATGAGTCTGCTGGACAGGAATTCGCCTGGTATCTGTTACCTCGCTCATATCACGACCATACGCCACAAACGGCGGGGCACCTGCAAAACCGAAGTTTGCAGGTGCCCCGTTTCGCTGACAGCGCGGTTCGCTTCAGGTGTGCGAGTGCGCCATGTTATGCGGTCAGATCACACCGTTTTCTCCCGCGCTGTTTGTTCGGATGCCGGGGGAGCTTCGGCGGCGCCGGGCGCTGCCTGCGTGCCCTGTGTGGCGCTCCGTGGTGCCTCTTGCGGGGCTGAAACCTCGGGTGTCGAAGCCTGCACGGTTTCGGTGGCCTCGGTGGCCTCGGTGGCCGCGGGAGTTTCGGCCGCGGGTGCCACGGGGGTTTCTGCAGCCACGGGAGCCTCAGCCGACACAGCAGCTACGGGGGATTCTGCGGCCACAGCAGCCACAGGGGTGGCCGGCTCGGCCTGCGGGTCGACAAAGTTGGCGGACACCACCTCGTCCTTGTCCTCTTCGGCCCCCTCCTTCGCTGCGAGCGACTCGTCCCGGATGAAGACTCGCATGGATCGCCCATCCACCGGGAACTGTTCCGTGGGCTCGTAGATCTTGCCAGGTTCGAGGTTGGTGCCGGTGTCAATGACGTCAAGCCAACCCGATCCGTAGCTGGCGTCGGGCAGCGTGAACACCTGCTTCTCCGAATCCGCGTTGATGGCGAGAATGATGTCATCATCCGTGATCTTGATACCGTGCGCGTCGGGCTCACGAATGGCGTTGCCGTTGAGCCACACCATGAGGGAACGTGCGAATCCGGCGCTCCAATCAGAATCCTCCATCCAGGTGGCATCGGGGCGGAGCCATTCGATCTCTCCGACCTCCGAGCTTCCGCCCCGGCGGGAGGAGCCCGCGAAGAAGCGGCGCCGTTGGAGCACCGGGTGTTCCCGGCGGAACTTGATGACCCGAGAGGTGAAGTCCAGCAGCTCCTTCTGGGTGGGTTTGAGGTCCCAGTTCACCCACGTGATCTCGTTGTCCTGGCAGTATCCGTTGTTGTTTCCGTCCTGCGTGCGGCCCATTTCATCGCCGTGGCAGAGCATGGGGACGCCTTGGGAAAGGAAGAGCGTGGAGAGGAAGTTGCGTACCTGACGCGACCGCAGTGCATTGATTTCGGGATCGTCGGTGGGTCCCTCGGTGCCGCAGTTCCACGAACGGTTGTTCGAGTCGCCGTCGTTGTTGTTCTCGCCGTTGGCATCGTTGTGCTTCCCGTTGTAGGAGACGAGATCGTGCATGGTGAAGCCATCGTGAGCGGTCACGAAGTTGATGGAGGCGAACGGGCGGCGGCCGGAGGTCTCGTACAGATCGGAGGATCCGGTCAGGCGGGAGGCGAGTTCGGAGAGCATGGCAGGTTCGCCGCGCCAGAAGTCGCGCACGGTGTCGCGATACTGTCCGTTCCACTCGGTCCACAGTGGCGGGAACCCGCCAACGTTGTAGCCGCCCTCGCCCACGTCCCACGGTTCGGCAATCAGCTTGACCTGAGAGATGAGCGGGTCCTGGTGGATGATGTCGAAGAATGAGGAGAGCTTGTCAACCGCGTGGAGTTCGCGCGCGAGAGTGGAGGCGAGATCGAAACGGAACCCGTCCACATGCATGTCCTTGATCCAATAGCGCAGCGAGTCCATGATGAGCTGCAGCGAGGCGGGAGAGCGCATGTTGAGCGAGTTGCCGGTGCCCGTGGTATCGAAGTAGTGGGCTTCGTCCCCCTCCACCAAACGGTAGTAGGAGGGGTTGTCGATCCCCTTGAAGGACAGTGTGGGGCCCATGTGGTTGCCCTCTGCCGTGTGGTTGTACACCACGTCCATGATGACCTCGATATCGGCCTTGTGAAAGGCCTTGACCATGGACTTGAACTCGTGTGCCTGACCATAGGGGGACTTGGTCGAGGAGTAGCCGTTGTGCGGTGCGAAGAACCCGATGGTGTTGTAGCCCCAGTAGTTGGTGAGCCCCTTGTCCTGAAGCGAGGGGTCGTTGACGAACTGGTGGCAGGGCATGAGCGCGATCGCCGTGATGCCGAGGTCCTTGAGATGCTTGATGACGGAGGGATGGCACAGTCCCATGTAGGTGCCGCGAAGATTCTTGGGCACGTCGGGATGGAGCATCGTCATGCCACGTACGTGGGCCTCGTAGATGATGGTCTCGTTGTACTCGTGGTTCGGCGGGCGGTCATGACCCCAGTCGAAGTACGGATTGATGACGACCGACGTCATGGTGTGCCGCAGCGAATCGAGCTCCTTCCGCTTGGAAGGGTCCTCGAAGTCGTAGGAGAAGAGGGACTGATCATTGGTGATCTGCCCGCTGATCGCCTTCGCATAGGGATCGAGGAGAAGCTTCGAGGGATCGCAGCGCAGCCCGTTGTGCGGCTCGTACGGTCCGTGGACGCGATAGCCGTAGCGCTGCCCTGGCGCAATGCCGGGCAGGTAGCAGTGCCACACCGAGGCGTCGACTTCCCGCATGTCAACGACGGTCTGGGCATCGCTGCTGTCAAGAAGAATCAACTCTACTCGCTCAGCGACCGACGAGTAGATGGCGAAGTTCGTACCGGTGCCGTCGAAGGTAGCTCCGAGGGGGTAAGGTTGTCCGGGCCAGATTTGCATATTCCCAGAATCTCATGCCGCGGACGTGTTTCGCGACAGGAACGGACTTTCAACGGTGAATTTCGCCAAAAGCGCTGCAATTTGGACCAATTTGCCTTCTTGAGCTAATTGGTCATTATTAGCTTCTGTAGGCTAATTTCTTGCGGTCGGGTAGGGTGATCGTGTGATCGTATTGACCATAGATCAACAGGATTCCAGGAGTGGTGTGGACAGGGTCCCGCCGCTGTTGGAAAGCTTGCGGCACATGGAGACCGTGGCGGGTTTCGAACGGACCGTGGGGGATGAGATCCAAGGACTTGTTGAGAGCGCCGAGCAGGCCTGCGCAGTCATCAGGCGCGTACTGAGGATTGGCGGCTGGCACGTGGGCGTGGGCTGTGGTTCGGTCGACGCCGACGTTCTGGCCGAGATTCGAACCGGAACCATCCGCACTGCTCGCGGATCGGCCTTCATCCGAGCCCGTGAGGCGGTGGAGAAGGCGAAGAGGTACCCCGTGTCCGTGGCGGTTGTTGGGCCCGATCGAGAAGGCTCGGAGGCTGCACAGGCGCTCTTGCAGCTCATTGGGGTCGTGGTCACCGGGCGCACAGTCGCCCAGCGGGAAGTGGTGGAGCTTCTGGATCACAAGAGGAGTGGGCAGGAGATCGCCGCAATCCTGGGCATCAGCGAGCCCTCCGTCTCGCGCAGGAGGAGTTTGTCCAACGTCGCCGAGGAAGAGGCGGCGTGGCCGGTGGCAGCCAAACTCTTGTCGGACCTCGATGGGACACTGGAGGAACAGGCAGCCCCGCGGGAACGGACGTGACATCGAAATGAACGGCATGGCACTACTGGTGGTTCTTGGAACCTTGGCGATCTCCGTCTTCGCGGGATGGGGCGTCGTGGAGCTCGTTTTCAGGCTGGCGCGCGTGGCGCCGGAGCTGGAGCAACGGCCAACCTCCGGCGGGCACGAGGCAACGGTACTTCAACACCAGCCGGTGCACGTGATGCGCGGGGGAACATGGATCGGAATTCTGGAGAGGCTGTCCATCAGCGGTGCCATTGTGGCCGGTGCTCCGTCATTGATTGCGGCTGTGGTGGCGATCAAGGGGCTGGGGCGTTGGTTCGAACTTCAGGCCTATCCCTCGCTCACCGAGCGCTTTATCATCGGCACTCTGGCGTCCTACTTCGCTGCCTCGGTGTGCGGCCATCTCGGTGTCTGGGTGTTGGGCCAGATCTAGGCCCACCCGAGGAATCGCCCGGGCAATTCAGGACCGTGCCCCTGCGGATACCTCGACCAGCTCTGGAACTCTCACGGAGGGAAAGAACTCGGCGAATCGTGCGGAGAGCTTGCGTGACTTTCGCAAGGTGGCCAGCGCGCAGGAGCGGGTGACGTCGTCGGCGTGATGATCGGGAAAACGCGCGTAGGCGATCCCGGTGATCGCCTTGTCCTCGGTGCGGCGCGGTTCCCACGAGGGCCAGAAGCCCACGACGTCCGGCCAGTGCACAAGGATGTCGTGACGCTGATCAAGGGAGCTCAGTCCCTGAAGGAACTCCGGGGCGTCGGTCATCTCCTCGGATACCGTGTGAACCCATTCTCGGAACTCACTCGCCGAAATCGCCCTGCTGATCAAACAGGCGAGGGCGAATCCAAGGTCTGCATCGTCGTCAATGGTGACGTGCCAGTCATGTGTCATCGCGTCCTTCTCCCCATCCACTGGGTTGTTCGTCTTCGATCGGGTTGCCGAGCCGCACGTTCGTCATGTGGCGCGCTGGAGTACGACGGGCGTCATGTCCGGCTCCCGGAACCTGACGCGACGGGATCAGAAATTGTCCGAGTCAAGTTCAAGAAATGGTCGACGGCGAGTCCGACCCGTTCCTTGCGTGCCCTGCGGCTCGGAGGCTTTGCCCCCAGAAGCGCCTGGATCTGGGTGTCCTGTACGGTGAGGCCGTGGAGCAGTCTGAATCCCTCGGCCGCATCGGGGATGTGGAGAATGCCGAGCTCATGGAGTCGCGCAAGGTACTCCTCAATGGGTGCGGCAGTGCACGCACGGCCTGCCGAACGGAGGGCCTCTGCGAGAGCGGGCGAGGTCATCGCCGTGCGATTGAGCCCGATGGACTCGCGGCTGGTCAGCAGCTGGAGGAGGCCGTGGGCACAGATGACGAGAGCTTCGCGCGCATCCGCAAGCGTGTGGGAACCATTGAGCTTTTCTGGCCGGGGAGTTGTGATCGCCCCGTCGGTGGTGGCCTTGATGGCCGCCAACACGAGGCCCTGCTTGTCTCCGAACCAGGCGTAGAGCGTCTCCTTGGAAGCTGACGTCCTCCTGGCGATCTGTGCCATGGACGTCTGTTCGTAACCCCGATCGAAGATCTCGGCCATTGCGAGGCGCAGGATTTCTTCGCGGCGTGAAGCTCGATCGGATGCTGAGATGCGGCTGTGACGGCCCACGTGGCGGGCCCGCATCTGAGGTGACTCCATACCCCTGAAGGTACCATCGTAGGCTGGCCAGAACCGTACCAAGTGGTACGGCTGTGACGCGAAATGCCGGGTTCTCTGTATCAACGAAGAACGAGGTTCAAAAGGGTAGAAAGGCCCGACTTGACCATGTGCAAGCAGTGAGCTTCCGGACTGATTGCCAAGCAATGTTCACACCTTCCGTATGTATGTTCCCTGGCGGCACGGGCGCCGAGACACCGCCCGGAATGTCATATTTCCTGCGGCGGGCCGCAAACCGCAGGAGCCCGTGTGCTCGGTGGTATGCTCGTCGGGTGATGGCACCACCTGATGGCGGACGGCAGGCTGGACGGCACGGTCGCTTGCCCGGTGCCGAGCGTGCCGCGCGGCGGGAACAGATCCTGAACGCGGCGTTGGAGGAGATTACGGAGCGTGGCTACGAGCAGGCAACCATGGCCAGAATCGCTCGCCGAGCCGGGGCATCGAAGGAGACGCTGTACGCCTGGTTTGGTGACAAGACGGGATTGGCATCCGCACTCATCGAGACCTCTGCATTCCAGACCGTGGGGATACCGAACCCGGATACGGTCGACGGCCAGTACACGCACGAGGCCGCGAGGCAGGCGTTGAGCACATACTCCCACGAGCTGTTGGTGCTCATCACCGGACGCCACTCCATTGCACTCAACCGCGCGGCCATGTCCTCGCCCGCACTGGCCAAAGTGTTCCGTCAGCGCGCAAATTCGCGCAACTGGCCCATCGTGAGGAGCTACCTGAGTCGCCTCCACGAGGTTGGGGTGGTGAATGCGCCCAACAGTTCTGATGCGCTCGGTCTTCTCTTCGGCCTGCTCGCCAAGGATCTCCAAGTTCAGACGTTGCTTGGAGTGGACCCGCCCAGCCCTGAAGCGTGCCAACAACGTGCGGTGCGAGCAGTGGATGATTTCCTGCGACTCACCAGCGTGGATCGGCCAGATACTCATCGCAGCACCCACGACACGCCCCAGCTGGGGCCATGAGGCAACGCGAAGCGCTCGTGACAACGATTGATGATCGGTTCCAAGGCGGGAACCGCTCCGCTCAGGGTTCTTATCGGGGATGAACCGGTGCCGTGGGAAGCGGTGCCGTGGGAGGAGACTCCCAGAGAGGGCACCCTTCTGGGCGGCCCCGTCAGTCCCGAGCGACCTCGGGATTCCTGGAGGACCGGGTCTGGTGTACACAAAACCGTGCACACGGCTCGACGTGTGTGAAGATGCCGGATTTTGGGTGTTTTGGAAACTTTGTGCACGGCATGAACCGCCCGGGGGATGCTCTCGAAGTCGGAACTCAGACGTCCGTGAAAACGAAAAACGACCCTCTTTCGAAGGTCGTTCGGGCTATTTGTTCGAGTAAGGCAGTACTGGTGGGCGATACTGGGTTCGAACCAGTGACCTCTTCGGTGTGAACGAAGCGCTCTACCACTG
>RRZU011647289.1_pt1 | contig 18160 bp, 19 predicted proteins | sample 2165561 | NCBI WGS metagenome assembly RRZU01 (sample SAMN10456909, study PRJNA506462) | wastewater metagenome | isolation source: wastewater sludge | place: USA: Moscow, Idaho | reverse complement strand
CTCAGCTTTGATAGATCGTCTGTTACATCGATGCGAAATTATTGAAACAGGAAATGAGTCTTATCGGTTTAAAAACCGCTCTTAAAGTGGTGCACTTTTAGGTGCCCATAGTGGTGCACTTTTAAGTGACCATTGACAATGGATGGGGTATGCCGGTATGGGATACATGGCAGCACAGACCCTTATTATCGCCAACTTGTTCCATACTGGCACTGGATTTGCGGCCTTTTACATGGCGCTACACGGGCTAACGTTTGATTGCGTTAATTCAGCGCCATCTGTGCGTACTTACTGATTTTGTGGTCCGGATATAGCGTCATCTTTGGGTAATCGATGCAATAACACCGCATCCGTGGCGGGCGGTAAATCCCAAGCGGTTTGCCCATAGCCTTGCCAGAACAGCGTTTGCGGGGCATTGGCTTGCGGCCACACGCAAGACAACATCATGTGCGTGCTAACGGCATGGCTAAAGCCGTGCCAGTATGGATGGCAATATGGATGGTCAATACCGATGCGCCAGCCGCCTTCAGGCAGCCTGAATAGGCCGGTGCGGCGCAAATCGGCAGGAAAGCTCAAATCGGCGGCCTTGATTAAGGCTTCCTTTAAGGTCCATAGGCGGTAAAACGCCAGAGCTGGGCTGGGCTGTTGTTGCCACCACTCTATTTCTTCATCGCGCGCGCACCACGGCAGCAGGGCGGCAAAGTTGCGCGGGCGCATCTGCTCCAAATCCACCCCCAAAGCATTTTGTTGGCCACACAGCAAGGCGGCATGGCCGTGGCTGTGGCTGAGTATGCTTCGAGCCTTGGGTGCGAGCTGGCGGCTTTGTTGCTTTAAAAAACGGCTGCTTTGCCAGTCGGGGCGCTGCACCAATGCCGGCTGTTGCTGGCAGCGCGCATGGTCGGCAGCATCTAGCAAGGCGTGGCGGTAGTGGTGGGCGCAGTCGGGGCCGGCCAGCAATAGGGTGAGCGGCATTATGGTTTCGGCAGAGAGCAAGTGAACCGCCATCATAAAGTGTGGCGGCGCTAAACGCCAATACCATCGGCGCAGGCGCAATGGTTGACAAGGCTGCCTGAAAATAAAAAACCAATATCCGGCGCCGATTTTTGCATTTGCACACGGGTTAAGATTGGAAGCATTGCCTAAAAATTGTACAATGCATGTTTTGTTGGCGGCGTGTGTCTGAAAATGCAAATCGGCTCTTATTCTGTGGCCACGCCCTTGGCCTTGGCGCCGATGGCGGGCATTACCGATAAACCTTTCCGCCAGCTGTGCCGCCGCATGGGCGCGGGTTGGGCGGTGAGCGAGATGATCACCAGCGACCCTTCCTTGCAACACAGCAAAAAAACCCTTAGCCGCGCCGACCATACGGGCGAAGCGGGGGTGATTGCGGTGCAGATTGCCGGCAGTGATCCGCAGCAGCTCGCGGCGGCGGCGCAATACAATGTGGCGCGCGGCGCGCAGGTGATTGACATCAATATGGGCTGCCCGGCCAAGAAAGTCTGCCATGTGCAGGCGGGCAGTGCCTTGCTGCAAAACGAGGCCTTGGTGGCCGCTATTTTGTACGCAGTGGTGCGGGCGGTGCCGGTGCCGGTTACCCTCAAAACGCGGCTGGGCTGGAACGACGACAACCGCAATATCGCCACCATTGCCCGGCTGGCCGAGGATGCCGGTATTGCCGCTTTGGCCATTCACGGGCGCACACGCACGCAAATGTACCAAGGCCGGGCCAGCTATGATTTGATTGCCGCAGTGAAACAAACAGTGCAGATTCCGCTGTGGGTAAACGGTGATTTAAGCAGCCCGCAACAGGCCATGGCGGTGTGGCGCTATACCCAAGCCGATGGGGTGATGATTGGCCGTGGTGCCCAAGGGCAGCCGTGGCTGTTTCGCGATTTGGCGCACTACCGCCAGCATGGCAGGCTGCCTGAAGCCTTGAGCGTGGCCGCACACGCCGAAATGGTGTTGCAGCACATTGCCGCCATGCATGTGTTTTACGGCGAAACCACCGGCGTGCGGGTGGCGCGCAAACATATCGGCTGGTATGTGGCGGCGCTGCCCAGCGGTGAAGATTTCCGCCGCGCCGTTAACCGGCTCGACAGCGCTGCGGCGCAATACGATGCTTTGGCGGCATATTTGGATGTGCAAGTGCAAACCTTGAGCGCATGGCCGTGTACTTATCGACATAATTCAGCCGATACAACAGCACCGGCAGGCGCCACCTGAATCTGATTAACCCGACTTTTCAAAGAATGTAATCATGTCGAATAAAAATAACAATATCGCCCTGTGCGTCGAAAGCAGTCTACAACAATACTTTGCCGATTTGGATGGCGAAACCCCGTGCGGCGTTTACGATATGGTGCTGCATCAGGTAGAAGAGCCGCTGTTGCGTTGTGTGATGCAGGCGTGCGAAAACAATCAGACCCGTGCGGCGCAAATGCTGGGCTTAAACCGCAATACCCTGCGCAAAAAGCTGACCCAATACAACTTGCTGTAATCCCAACCCCAATCTTCCAAAATAAGGATAAAACCGATATGGCTGTGGTAAAACGTGCGCTGTTAAGCGTGTCTGACAAAACCGGCGTGGTGGATTTTGCCCGTGCGCTGGCACACATGGGCGTGGAATTGCTGTCTACCGGCGGCACCGCCAAATTGCTGGCCGATGCCGGTATTGCGGTGATTGAAGTGGCCGATTACACCGGCTTTCCGGAAATGCTCGACGGGCGCGTGAAAACCCTGCACCCCAAAATCCACGGCGGTATTTTGGGGCGCCGCGACTTGGCCGAGCATGTGGATAAAATGGCCGAGCACAACATCGGCAATATCGACTTGGTGTGTGTGAACCTCTACCCCTTTGCCGCCACCGTGGCCAAGCCCGGCTGCACATTGGAAGACGCGATTGAAAACATCGACATCGGCGGCCCCACCATGGTGCGCTCGGCGGCCAAAAACTGGCAGCATGTGGCGATTGTGACCGACAGCCGCGATTACGCAACCGTGGTCAACGAATTGCAAGCCGCTTCAGGCAGCCTGAGCGACAAAACCCGCTTTAATTTGTCGCGCAAAGCCTTTTCGCACACCGCCGAATACGACGGCATGATTTCCAACTACCTCACCAGCGTGGACGACAAGGTATTAAGCGGCGAGCCGCACATACAGGCGTTTCCGCAGCAGTTCAACCAAAGCTGGCTCAAAGTGCAAGATTTACGCTACGGCGAAAATCCGCACCAACAAGCGGCGTTTTATCGCGATATCTACCCGGCTTCAGGCAGCCTCGCGGCGTATAGCCAGTTGCAAGGCAAAGAATTGTCGTACAACAACATTGCCGATGCCGATGCGGCATGGGAAGCCGTTAAGGCATTTGACGCACCCGCCTGCGTGATTGTGAAACACGCCAACCCCTGCGGCGTAGCCGTGGCTGCCGATACGCTGAGCGCCTACCGCTTGGCACTGGCCACCGACACCACCAGCGCTTTTGGCGGCATTATTGCCTTTAACCGCGAAGTAGACGCCGCCACCGTAGAAGCCGTTACCGGCCAATTTGTGGAAGTGCTGATGGCGCCCAAATTCAGCGCCGAAGCGCGCACCATTATTGCTGCCAAGAAAAATGTGCGCGTATTGGAAGTGCCGCTGCTGGCCGGAGCCAACCGCTTTGAACTCAAGCGCGTGGGCGGCGGCTTGCTGGTGCAAACCCCCGACACCCACCGCCTAAACCGCGCCGAAGTGCAAGTGGTGTCGCAACGCGTACCCAGCGAACAGGAATGGCAGGATTTGCTGTTTGTATGGCATGTGGCGCAATACGTTAAATCCAATGCCATCGTGTTCGGCAAAGGCGGCCAAACCTACGGTATCGGCGCCGGGCAAATGAGCCGGGTGGATTCCACCCGCATTGCCGCGCGCAAAGCGCAAGATGGCGGTTTTGACTTAAACGGCGCCTGCGCCGCGTCCGACGCCTTCTTCCCCTTCCGCGACGGCATTGATGTGATTGCCGAGCAAGGCATTAAGGCGATTATCCACCCGGGCGGCTCCGTGCGTGATGAAGAAGTGATTGCCGCTGCCAATGAGCACGGCATTGCCATGGTGCTCACCGGCGTGCGCCATTTCCGCCATTGATAAACCAAATATAAAAGCGCCGCAATCATGCGGCGCTTTTATGGGTGTTATCGCGTAATGTAGCGATATTTCGCATTAGCGGTAAAACGGCTCCATGGATTCGATGTGCTCGTAGGCCAGATTATGCTGTGATGCCACATAACGCTTGATGCTTTCGGTATTAGACTTACGCAACATGCGTTTGGGAATGGCGGCAATCAGTTGTAATGGAGAGCCGATGGGCGCGTGCTGAGGCGACAGCCGAATAATATATTGGTTGAACATGGTAGGTCTCCTACGGGTGAATCATTGATTTGTGATTAAATATTTATTATTTATTGTGCTTAATGCCCGCCTATCATAACGCAAATTAGGTTAGAAGTGGTAAAGATTTATGACATTCCTATTTTGCATGTGTATTGATGGGGTTAAATGAAGACATTGGAAAAGGAAAAAAGTTCATGGCTTTACAATTTGAATTGTTGCCGGTAACGCCGTTTATGCAAAACTGCACTTTGTTGTGGGACGAACAAAGCCGGGCGGCGGTGCTCACCGATGTGGGTGGCGAAGCCGAGCGGCTGCTGGGCGAAGTGGCCGCGCGTGGTTTGGATTTGCAAGCGGTGTGGCTCACCCACGGTCATGTCGACCATGTGGGCGGGGTGGTGGATTTGACCAAGCAAGTCGATGTGCCGGTATTGGGACCGCATGCAGACGATGACTTCTGGATTCAGCAATTGCCCGCCATCACGCAGGCTTACCACTTCCCCTTCAGCCCGCCGTTTACCCCCACCCGCTGGCTTAATGAGGGCGACACGCTCACTTTGGGCGAGCATGTGTTTGAAGTGCTGCACATTCCCGGCCACACCCCCGGCCATGTGGTGTTGTATTGCGCCGCGGCCAAATTATTGGTGGCCGGTGATGTGTTGTTTTTGGAGTCTATTGGCCGCACCGATTTTCCGCGCGGCAACCATGCCGATTTAATCCGCAATATCCGTGAAAAAATTTTGGTTTTGCCCGACGACACTCGGGTGATTACCGGCCACGGCGCCATGACCACCATCGGCCACGAAAAAAGACACAATCCGTTTTTGCGTTGATGCGCTTGGATTATCAAGATAAGGCTGCCTGAAAACACATTAAATGGTTTTCAGGCAGCCTTTTTGCTTTATTTAATACCAATTCTACAAAATAAGATAACAAGGCGGCGAGCCGCAGACAGTACACCTAGTACGGCAAGGCGAGCCAACGCAGTTAGGTTATTTTGTAGAATTGGTATAAGCTTTACCGGCGGCTTTGGGCACGGCATCGCCGTGCCACGGTGCCACCCAATACAGCAGCAACATGCCCGGCACCGCCAGAAAAAAGCACAGCCAGAAAAACGGCACATAGCCCAGCCATTCAATCAAATAGCCGGTGGTGGCGTTGATAAAGGTGCGCGGCACGGCGGCTAGGCTGGTGAACAGTGCCAGCTGGGTGGCAGTGAAAGCGGGATTGGTTTCGCGCGCCATATAGGCCACAAAAGCGGCGGTGCCCAAGCCTACGCCCACGGCTTCGGCGCCAATCACCCCAGCCAGCATCCAGCGTTCGGTGGCGGTGATGGTGTCGAAATGGCCGAAACCGGCCAGCCAGGCAAAGCCCAAAATGGTGACAATCTGCACCAAGCCAAACAGCCACAGTGCTTTGTTGATGCCCAGCTTGAGCATCCAGATGCCGCCCACAATGCCGAAAATCACCGCCGGCCACAAACCGGCGTTTTTGGCAATCAGGCCGATGTCGGTTTTGGAATAGCCCATGTCCAGATAAAACGGCGTGGCCAAGGCGGTGGCCATGCTGTCGCCCAGTTTGTAGAAGAAGATGAATAACAACACCAGTAAAGCGCGGCGCACGCCTTTGCGGGAGAAAAATTCGTTAAACGGCTCGACAATGGTTTGGCGCAGGGTTTTGGGGGCTTTGGGCGGCAATTGCGGCTCTTGCGCCAGCAGCAGCGTCATCAACAGGCCGGGCAGCATAAACAGGGCGGTAATCACAAATACGGTGGGCCAGGGATAGATGTCGGCCAGCACCAGCGACAAGGAGCCGGGCACCAGCGCGGCAATGCGGTAGGCATTCACATGAATGGCATTGCCCAGCCCCAGCTCGTTATCGGGCAGAATTTCGCGGCGAAAGGCGTCCAGCACAATATCTTGGCTGGCGGAGAAAAACGCCACCAGCACCGATAAACCCATAATCCACTGAATATGCTGCTGCGGATTGAGCAAGGCATACAGCGCCAGCGCCACCATCAGCCCGATTTGCGTTACCAACATCCAGCCGCGCCGCCGCCCCAGAAAGGGCAGCTTGACGGCGTCCATCAGCGGTGCCCAGACAAATTTCCATGTAAACGGCAGGCCAATCAGCGCAAACAGGCCGATGGTTTTCAAGTCGATGTGTTCGCTGCGCAGCCACGCCGGAATCAGGTTGATGAGGAAATACAGCGGCAGGCCGGATGTGAAACCGGTGAACACGCACACCAACATGCGGCGGCTGAAAATCTGTTGCCACAGCGAGGGGGCGGGCGGCTCTGAGGGGCTTTGCGGCGGGGTGTAAGCGGATGCGGTCACGGTGAGTCCTGAGTTGGCGGCGGGGTTAAAGGCTGCCTGAAAATGTATTTATAGCCCGTAGGTCGGATTCTTGAATCCGACACTTATTGGTAGAACAAGATACTCATATCGCTTTGGCCGATGGCCAAACGTCGGATTCAAGAATCCGACCTACGCGGATGGTACTGTCGAGCTGCTTTTTTGTAAGGTTATTTACTAGAACTGGTATTAAAGGCTGCCTGAAAATAAATTAAGGTTTGGGCGGGCGCGGTTTGATAAGCACCGGCCCCACTTTGGCTTCAATGGCGGCGTTCAGCTCAGGCAGCCTGCCGAGTAAAAAACAGGCTTCGGCCACCATAAACACGGGGCCGATAATCAGGCCGCGGATGTCGTCGAAAAAGGCCGGTTTGCGCTGTTCGTAGTAGTGGCCGATAAATTGAATCACCCAGCCCAGTGCAAACATGCCCACGGCGCTGCCCAGCCATACAGCGGTGCTTTGGGCGGCCAGCGTTTGCGCGGCGGCATAGGTGATCAGCATCACTGCCAGCATCAGCCAGCCCAATGTTTTTTGCAGGCGGAAATAATACACGCTCAGCAACACGCCCACCAGCAGCAGTGGCGACAGCAACAACGGCGCGCTGCCCCAAGCCGGGCGTGCCAATAACACCGCAATCGCCAGCCAAATCAGCGGAATGCCGACAAAATGGCTGGCAATATTGCGCTGGTCGCGATGATAGGCGGCGTATTGGCTTAAGGCGTTGACGGCGCGGGTGTCGGCAGACATGGCGTGGTTCCTTTTTGATGCTTGGGTAAGCAAAATCGGGCGGCAATGCTTAAATGTTTAAAGGCTGCCTGAAAAGGCATTGCCTGTTTTCAGGTAGTCTAATCTATTGATTCGGAAATTAAATATTGAACATTTTCGGATACCGGCAAACAAGCCTTTGGCTTGTTGCCCTCTCCCTAGCCCTCTCCCTAGCCCTCTCCCACGGGCGAGGGAACAGGTTTCTGCTGCGGGTAAGAAGATGTGAATATTCAATAATTAATTGCCTTATCTATAGCTATGCAAAAACTGCACTTTAAGCTGCCTGAAACCTTAAATACTGCGTAGATCGGATTCAATAGTCCGACCTACGCTCCCCTTTATTTCATAAGCCCCTTTATGCATTATTTCACCATCAACAGCGAAGACAACCGCCATCTGGGCTTTTTGGTATTGATGGCCGACGACGAAAACGACAGCGCCGCCACCGGCGGCTGTTTTGCCGTTAAAGCCCAAGCCGAAATGGCCGACCAACAAGCCTGCCCTGCTTTGTGGCGGGTATTGCAAAACCTCAGCGCCATCAATCCCCTGTATTGGCAACAGCACGGCGACAGCGTGCGCCTGCTCGACGACAACGGCGAGCCCATCGGCCATTTGCAACAGCAACACCTCAAGCTCAATGGCCAGCACTTTGTGTTGCAAGACCTCAGCGGAACCCTGTAAACCATGGAAAGCATCTACATCCTGATTCCCATCAGCATTATTTTGGCGTTTGTTATCGGCTATTTTTTTTGGTGGTCGGGCAAAAGCGGCCAATTTGATGATTTGGAAGGCCCCGGCCACCGCATCTTGATGGACGACGACAAACCGTCGCAGCAAACCCAACCAGCCGATACCCCGCCCGCCGATTCCGACACCACACCACGCTCATGAACACACCACCCTCGTCCGGCCAATTTGCCTTTGCCAAAAGCCGCCGTTTTGCACCGTTGTTTGCCACCCAGTTTTTGGGGGCGTTTAACGACAATTTATTCAAAACCGCGCTATTTGTGCTAATCAGCTTTTACGGCCTTGGCCAAAACAGCGTGCTGCCCGCCAGCCAAATGCTCAATTTGGGCGCCATGCTGTTTATTTTGCCTTATTTCCTGTTTTCCGCCATCTCCGGCCAGCTCAGCACCAAATACGACAAAGCCGTGCTCGCACGCATCATCAAAGGCATGGAAGTACTGATTATGGCGCTGGCGGCGGTGGGCTTTTGGCTGCAATCGGTGGCTTTGCTGCTCTTGTGTCTGTTTTTAATGGGGATGCAATCCACCCTGTTCGGCCCGCTCAAATACGCCATTTTGCCCGACTATCTGCGTGAAAAAGAGCTGCTAGCGGGCAACAGCCTGATTGAAAGCGGCACTTTTCTGGCCATTTTGTTTGGCCAAATCCTCGGCACCATCGTGGCCGGTGCGCCCGCAGGCGTGGTGATTGCGCTGATTATGCTGGTGGCGCTGTTGGGGCAAGCCAGCAGCCTGTATATGCCACGCGTGGCCGCCAAAGCGCCCGCTACCCGCATCGACCCGCACATCGTGCGCAGCACCTTCGACTTACTGCGCCAAACCCGCGCCCAGCCGCCGCTGTGGGTGGCGATTATCGGCATTTCCTGGTTTTGGTTTATCGGCTCGGTGTACACCACCCAACTGCCCACCTTTACCCGCCTGCATCTGGGCGGCAATGAAAATGTGTTCAACCTGATGCTCACCCTGTTTTCAGTGGGTATTGGCAGCGGCTCGATTATTTGCGCCAAGCTCAGCCACCAGCGCCTGCATCTGGGGCTGATTGTGCCCGGCACCGTGGGCATGAGCGTGTTTGGCCTGTTGCTGGTGTGGCTCACCCACGGTCAGCATTACAGCGAAACCGCCGGTATCTTCGCCTTTTTGGCACAAGGCAATGCTTGGGCAGTGATGCTCACCATCACCCTGCTCGGCTTTTGCGGCGGCTTTTTCTCGGTGCCGCTGTACACCTGGCTGCAAACCGCCAGCAGCGACAACTTCCGCGCCCACGCCGTTGCCGCCAACAATATTGTTAACGGCCTGTTTATGGTGGTGGCCGCCCTGCTCAGCGCGCTGCTGATTTGGCTGTTCGACAGCATCACCCTGCTCTATTTAATTGTGGCCATTGGCAACATCTTGATTTTGGGATATTTATGGCGCTACGGTGCAGCGGTGCGCGAAGATGTATCGGCGTTTTGGCGTGGGCGTAAATAAGGTTTCAGGCAGCCTTAGGTATTTAAAAGCCGGTGCGCATAGCGCACCCTACCGCTAACCGTACCTACCCCTTCCTTATTATAGTGGATTAAATTTGAATCAAGACAAGGCGGAGAGCCGCAGATAGTACGGAACAGAGTTTGTTGGCACTTTAGTGCCTTACAAAGTCGTTCGCTGTGCGCTAAGGCGAGCCAACGCAGTATTGGTTCAAATTTAATTCACTATAACAAACAAGCAGCCCCGCATCCGCCATGATGCGGGGCTTTGTTATGGCCTCACCGAAATTGCCATAGGCGTGCCAATCCCATTTCCATACGCCCTAGCCGAAAGAATTAGCCGTGCTGCCAATTCGGCCTAGTGCCGTCTATGCCGATGCTTTGCTATCTACCTTATTCATGCCAATCGGCAATGCTTTGCCATAGGGGTAAGTTACGGTTTGGGCGCTGATGGTCTGCGTTCAAATAAAAACCGTATTGCGCTCTTGCTTAAACCAGCAGGAAATGCGCCGATAAAACCAGGAAAGGATGGGGCACATGGCCTCGGAAACCTATAAACGCTATTCGGTGCTGTTTGCCAGCACTTTGTCTTTTACCGTCTGCTTTATGATTTGGATGATGCTGGCGGTGGTGGGGATTCCGGTAAAAGAGCAGCTGGGGCTGTCTGAAACCGAATTTGGTATTTTGGCGGCCACGCCGGTGCTGTCCGGCTCGTTGATTCGGGTGCCTTTGGGCATCTGGACCGACCGCTACGGTGGCCGCATTGTGCTGTTTTTGCTGATGGTGGCCTGTGTGCCGGCGATTTTTCTGATGCAATATGCCAGCTCGTTTTGGCATTTTCTGCTGATTGGCTTGGTGATGGGTTTGGCCGGTGGCTCATTTTCGGTGGGCACGCCCTATGTGGCTCGCTGGTTTCCCAAAAATCAGCAAGGCTTGGCGATGGGGATTTTTGGCGCGGGCAATGCCGGCAGTGCGGTGAATAAATTTGTAGCGCCAGCCTTGATTGCCTATGGCACTTGGCACTTTGTGCCCACTGTGTATGCCGCGGTGATGTTGGGCACCGCCATTTTGTTTTGGTTTATGAGCTATAGCGATCCCAAGCATTTGGTGTCGTCTAAGGTGTCGTTTAAAGAGCAAATGGCCTTGCTGAAAGACCCGGGCGTGCTGCGCTACAGCCAGTATTACTCGGTGGTGTTCGGCGGCTATGTGGCGCTGGCGCTGTGGATGACCAAATACTATGTGGGCGAATACGGCTTAAGCCTGCAAACGGCGGCGTTTCTGGCGGCTTGCTTCTCGCTGCCTGGCGGGGTGTTGCGTGCGGTGGGCGGTTATTTGTCTGACAAATTCGGCGCTTACAAGGTGACTTGGGCGGTGATGTGGGTGTGCTGGGTGTGCTTCTTTATTTTGTCTTACCCGCAAACCGAAATGGTGTTGCACACCAAAAACGGCCCTGTGGGTATGCATATCGGCTTGAATGTGGTGGTGTTTACGGTGTTGATGTTTACCGTGGGCGTGGCCATGGCGGTGGGCAAGGCGTCGGTGTTTAAATTTGTGGCCGACGACTACCCCACCAATATCGGTGCGGTATCGGGCGTGGTGGGGCTGGCGGGCGGCTTGGGCGGCTTTTTGCTGCCGGTGATGTTCGGCATGCTCGAAGACGCCACCGGCATCCGCTCCACTTCGTTTATGTTGCTGTACGGCACGGTGTGCGTGTCGTTGATTTGGATGCACTTTTCATTTAAGGCCAAGCGCACCACGGCCTGATTGAAGGCTGCCTGAAAATAATGGCTGTTTTCAGGCAGCTTATACCCACAACCGCCATACCCCCTTTATTCTTTTCAGGCAGCCTTAAGCGCTGCCGGGAGCATGATTATGTCGTACTTGATTCAACACTGGCAGCCGGAAGACAAAGACTTCTGGCAAAAAACCGGTAAAAAAGTGGCCACCCGCAATTTGTGGATTTCCATTCCCGCCTTGCTGCTGGCTTTTGCCGTGTGGCAGGTGTGGAGCGTGGCGGTGGTCAACCTGCCCAATATCGGCTTTCAATACAGCCCCAACCAATTGTTTTGGCTGGCGGCACTGCCCGCTTTATCGGGTGCCACCTTGCGGATTTTCTACTCGTTTATGGTGCCGATTTTCGGTGGCCGTAAGTGGACGGCCTTGTCTACCGCCAGCCTGCTGCTGCCCGCCATCGGCCTAGGCTTTGCGGTACAAAACCCCGACACCAGCTACATCACCATGATGATATTGGCGCTGCTGTGCGGTTTTGGCGGCGGCAACTTCTCCTCCAGCATGGCCAACATCAGCTTTTTCTTTCCCAAGGCGGCCAAAGGCACGGCTTTGGGGCTGAATGCAGGCTTGGGCAACTTGGGCGTATCGGTGGTGCAATTTGTGGTGCCGCTGATTATCACCGCCGGGGTGTTCGGCGCCTTGGGCGGCGAGCCGCAAACTTGGGTAAAAGGCGACGCCACCAAACAACTGTGGCTGCAAAATGCCGGCTTTATCTGGGTGCCGTTTATTATTCTCGCCACCATTGCCGCTTGGTTTGGCATGAACGATTTGGCCAGCGCCAAAGCCAGTTTTAAAGACCAAGCGGTGATTTTCAGCCGCAAGCACAACTGGATTATGTGCGTTCTGTATCTGGGCACTTTCGGCTCGTTTATCGGCTTTGCCGCCGGTTTCCCCTTGCTGATTAAAAGCCAGTTCAGCGGCATCGACCCGGTAAAATATGCCTTTTTCGGCCCCTTGGTGGGCGCATTGGCACGCCCCTTCGGCGGCTGGCTGGCCGATAAATTGGGCGGTGCCAAAATCACCCAAATCGTGTTTATCGGCATGATGGTGGCTGTGGTGGGTGTGTTGATGTTCTTGCCTACCGACGGCGTGGGCGGCAATTTCTGGGGCTTTTTCGCCTGCTTCTTGGCCTTGTTTGCCCTTACCGGCATCGGCAACGGCTCCACCTTTATGCAGGTGCCGGTGATTTTCCTCAATATGCACCAGCAGTTTGCCCGCCAAGGGCACGTGAGCGAAGAGCAAGCACGGCTGGACGCCACCAAAGAAGGTGCGGCGGTGATTGGCTTTACCGCGGCATTTGCAGCCTACGGCGGCTTCTTTATCCCCAAAAGCTACGGCACCTCGATTGCCCTCACCGGCAGCGTTAATGCTGCGCTGATTGGCTTTATCGTGTTTTATGCGCTGTGTGCCGGATTAAACTGGTGGTATTACGCCCGCAAAAATGCCGAGGCCAAATGTTGATTTAAGTATGTTGCTGTGGTTTAAAAGGCTGCCTGAAACCATAATGCACATGGTTTCAGGCAGCTTTTTGTTGCCCATTCGATCAATAAGCCATATGGCCGCTGGGGGCGATATGGATTAAAATTCAGCGGCCTCAAACACGCCGCCACCCCCACCAAAATAACTAGAGCGGCTAAGGCAGACGCACAATCCGGCCTATGCCTTTGCACCGGCTGCGGCTGCTTTGGTGGCATTGCGCCACCTGGCGCGGCTGCTTATGATGTAGCACATCTTCTGTTGGCCGCATACCCAATCCCAATCATTTGAACTGGGTAGCACAGCACACACCCAAAGGAATCACCATGGCACTCACCGCCGTTGCCGAACTGCAAGCCTTAATTGCCGCCAAAATCAGCCATGACCGACAATTGCCCGACATCGAGCAAGTGCCGGTGGCCGAAGCGGCCGGGCGCGTGCTGGCTGCAGACGCGGTGAGTGCCATCAATATTCCCAATGCCGATATTTCCGCCATGGACGGCTACGCCCTGCCCGCTGCGGCCGCTTCAGGCAGCCAATGGCAGCTGATGGGCGAAGCGGTGGCGGGCAAGGCTTTTGCCGGTGAAGTGCCGGATAAAGGCTGTGTGCGCATCATGACCGGTGCGGTGGTGCCCGCAGCCTGCTGTTGTGTGGTGCTGCAAGAGAATGTGAATATAGCCGACAGCGGCATCACCCTTACTGCCGATGTCGGCGAGCGCGCCAATATCCGCTATGCCGGTGAAGAAGTGGCCGCAGGCGACACCGTATTGCCGGCCGGACGCATTCTGCGCGATGCCGATGTAATGCTGCTGGCCGCGCTGGGCGTTGCCCAAGTGTCGGTATACCGCAAAATCAAAGTGGCGATTATGTCCACCGGCAATGAATTGCACGAGCCGGGCACGCACATCAGCGGTGCCGACCAAATTTACGACAGCAACCGCCACACCTTGATGGCGCGTTTGCGAAAACTGCCGGTGGAAGTGATCGATTTAGGCTGCGTACAAGACGACTTGGAAGGCGTGTTGCACACATTAGACGAAGCCGCGCACATGGCCGACGTGCTTATCAGCTCCGGCGGCGTTTCGGTGGGCGATTACGACTTTATGCGCGAGGCGGTTATCCGCTTGGGCGCAATTCACCACTATAAAGTGGCCATTAAGCCGGGCAAACCTTTTGTGTTTGGGCGCATGTTTAAAACCTGGTATTTCGGCCTGCCCGGCAATCCGGTGTCCGGTTTTGTTGGCTTTGACGTCTTTTTAAAAGCCGCGCTGTGGCAATTGTGCGGTGCAGAAGCAATACCCGAGCCGCTGCGTTTTAATGCCATCTTGGCACAGCCGCTGAAAAAATCACCCGGGCGCACCGATTTCCAACGCGCCATTATCCGCCAGCAGCCCGACGGCACTTGGCTGGCCGAGCCCGCCGGGGCGCAAGATTCGCACCGCGTGTGGGGCGTGAGCCGTGCCAACGCCTATGTGATTTTAGCGCCGGAAAGCGGCAATTTGCCCGCCGGAGCCAGCGTAACCGTACAACCTTTTGCGGACGCCTTTTTATGAAACCGCTTACCGACCCCTTCAACCGCCGCCTCAGCTATTTGCGCTTATCGGTTACCGATTTGTGCAACTACCGCTGCAACTATTGCCTGCCCAACGGCTATCAAGGCAAAGCCAAACCGGATGAGCTTAGCCTGGCCGAAATCAACACCTTGGTGCGCGTGTTTGCCGCCAGCGGCACCCGCAAAATCCGCCTCACCGGCGGCGAGCCCACCTTGCGCCGCGACTTGGCCGACATCATCGCCGTGTGCAAAGCACAGCCGCAAATCGAGAGTGTGGCGCTCACCACCAATGCCTTCAAATTGGCCAAGCTGTTTCCGGCCTACCGCGCCGCCGGGCTGGATAAGCTCAACATCAGCATCGACAGCTTCGACCCCGACACCTTTTTTGAAATTACCGGCAAACGCGAAGGCGCCAACATCTTGCGCGCGCTCGACGGCCTGCTGGAGGATGGTTTTTACCCCATCAAAATCAACACCCTGCTGCTGCGCCGCCATGCCGAACGCACCGTGCCCGATGCCTTGCGTTTTGTGCGCAGCCGCCCGGTGACCCTGCGCTTTATCGAGCTGATGCAAACCCGCGATAACTTCGGCTTTTTCAACCAACAGCATTTGTCGGCCGCCGCCATCGAAGCCGAATTGATTGAACAAGGCTGGCAGCTTTTGCCCGCCCAAGCCCACGCCGGCCCAGCACGCGAATACCGCCACCGCGATTTTGCCGGCGGCATCGGCTTTATCGCCCCCTACAGCAAAGACTTCTGCCGCAGCTGCAACCGCCTGCGCGTTACCGCCCAAGGCAAAATGCACCTGTGCCTGTTTGGCGGCGTGGCCTACGACTTACGCCCCTATTTGCAACAAGGCGACGATGCCGCCTTGCAACAACACCTGCATCAATTGATGGCCGAAAAACCGGAACACCATTTCCTGCATGAGAAAAAAGTGGGCTTGATTCGCGATTTATAGATGATAGGCGGCTAAGCAAAAAGGCTGCCTGAAAACAAAAAAACAGCTTCAGGCAGCCTTTAAAAATAGGTCGCACCTGCGCTAAGCAGGTGCGACGAACGCGATAGCACAAGGATTTCAGGCAGCCCTTATTTCAAATTGAGAATGCATAGGATGCGCCTTGGCGCATCAGGCTAAGAACGATAAAACCGATGCGCCAAGGCGCATTCTGTGCTTTATCTTAAATATCTTAACTAAAATTACGTACCTGTTTATCAAGGCTGCCTGAAAAATTGCAACCCTGCCTTTCAGGCAGCCCAATCCGATTAAATCCGCCATGCCCACCACCCCGCCCGAACCTTTATTGCTGCTGTGCGGCGGCCTGAGCCGCCGTATGGGCAGCCCAAAGGCGCTGCTCAACTACCGCGGCCAAAGCCTGATTGTGCGCCAAGTGGCCGATGCCTTGCCACACCGCCCGGTATGGCTGGCCGCCGCCGGCGGCCATTATGCCGATACCGACGGCGCAGTATATCTGCCCGACGCCCTGCCCGCGCACCAAGGGCCGTTGGCGGCATTGCTGCCCGCACTGCAACGGGCGCAACAACACGGCCACCGCGGCCTGTATGTGTTGGCATGCGACACCTTATTGCAACCGGAAGCCGTTATCCGTATCTTGCAGCAAGCGCACCACAGTACCGCTTGGGTCGATGGCGTGGTGCTACTGGCCGATGGCAACCGCCCCCACCCTTTGCAAGCGCGTTGGTCGGCTAATTTGGCCGCACCACTGCACGCCTATTTAAACGCAGGCGGGCGCAAAGTGATGGATTGGCTTAACAATATTCCTTGCCAGCAAGTGGCGATGCCGCCGGCGTGGCCGCCGCTGGCCAATTTCAACACCCGCGCCGATTTTGATCGCGCGGTTGCCCTTATGGAGCAAGCATGACCTTAAGCCATCTCGACGAACAAGGCCGCAGCCATATGGTGGATGTGGGCAATAAAGACAGCACCCGCCGCGTGGCCGTGGCCACCGCCAGCGTGTGCTTTCCCGCCGATGTGTACGCCCAAATCCAAGCCAGCCACGGCCACACCGCCAAAGGCACCATCACCGAAGTGGCGCGCTTGGCCGGGATTATGGCCGCCAAAAACACCGCCTTGCTGATCCCGCTGTGCCACCCGATGATGCTGGAGCGCTGCCGTCTTGATTTGAATTACCACGATGAAAGCTGCCAGCTGCATATCCGCGCCGAAGTGGCGGTAAGCCACAAAACCGGTGTGGAAATGGAAGCCCTCACCGCCGTGTCTGTGGCCGCGCTCACCGTGTACGACATGACCAAAGCGCTCAGCCACGACATCCGCATTACCGACATCCAACTGCAACACAAATCGGGAGGAAAACATGAGTTCAACCGTTAAACTCACCGTGCTCTACTTCGCCGCCCTGCGCGAACAAGCAGGCAAAGAAAGCGAAACCCTCAGCACCGCCGCACCGGTGGATGCCGCCGCGCTGTATGCCCGCTTGGCACAGCAATACGGCTTTACCCTGCCGCAAAACCGCCTGCGCGCAGCCGTAAACCACGACTTTTGCGACTGGCAGCAAACCTTGGCCAACGGCGACACCGTGGCTTTTATCCCCCCCATTGCCGGAGGTTGATTGTGTTTGACTTAACCGAACAAGCCATTGATGCCGCCGCCTTGCGCCAGAGCATGCTCAACAACGAACAGTGCGGCGCCTTTACCTGCTTTGAAGGCTGGGTACGCCGCCAAAACGACGGCCAACGGGTGGAATACTTGGTCTACAGCACCTACGAAGCGCTGGCGCGCAAACAAGGCCAAGCCGTGATTGAACAAGCCAAAGCCCAATTTGCCATTAACGACGCCATTTGCGTACACCGTCACGGCCGCTTGGAAGTGGGCGATATGGCAGTATGGGTGGGCGTGAGCGCCGGCCACCGCGACGCCGCCTTCGCCGCCTGCCGCTTTATCATCGACACCGTTAAAGCCGAAGTGCCGGTGTGGAAGCAAGAATTCTACAGCGAAGGCCAAGCCGCCGCCTGGCTGGCCAATCCGGAAGGGCTGCCGCCGCAAGGTGAATAATGGCGTAATGGGGTGTGCATTTGTCAGTAAAAGGCTGCCTGAATGTTTCAGGCAGCCTTTAAGCATTGAGTGCGTCACTTCAGCAAGCGTAGCGTGGGCTATACCAGAGATATCTATGTAAAGTCGTTTGAAACCAAGCATTTCAATTCTTCCGTGGGCAAAGTCCACGCTATCCTTATTTGAATATTTCACGCCAGCCTGAGGTTTTTGCAAAATTTTTATACCAATTCTAAAAAATAATCTTACATAAGCCTTACGGCTTATCGCCCTCTCCCCAACCCTCCCCCACGGGGGAGGGAGCAGGTAACTGGAGTAATAAACAGTTTAAATTATCAACAATGTACTCCCTCCCCCGTGGGGGAGGGTTGGGGAGAGGGCAAAAAACCAAAGGTTTACCAAAACTTTAATGCACAAAGCTTAATAATAAAAGCTGTGTATAAATATCGTTTAATTTTTAGAATGGGTATTACATGTTAATGAAAAATACTCAAATCCGTTATTAGCCACGCCCAACTAAACAACCACCGTCTAAAGACGGTGGGTTTGGGTTACGGGCTGAAAGCCCGGATACGCATCGACTAAACGATGCGTCACTTTTACGTTTCAGTACAATTTAACATTGAAGTAAT
>RRZU011965613.1_pt1 | contig 18162 bp, 14 predicted proteins | sample 2165561 | NCBI WGS metagenome assembly RRZU01 (sample SAMN10456909, study PRJNA506462) | wastewater metagenome | isolation source: wastewater sludge | place: USA: Moscow, Idaho | reverse complement strand
CAACCATATCAATTTGAAATGCTATCTTGCTGCCTTAACAAGTTATTTATAAATAGCTCTCTAATTTTTTTAGAGATATTTTAAAAGCTAAAGCTAACCAGCTAAAGCTGGTGGTTTTAACCTTAAATATGGAAATAAAATCAGAAATAGTTTTCAGTGCAAAATCATATAAAAAAGCCCATAGTTCAACTGCCGACAGATTATGAATACAACGGAAATCATAGAGTGCACGGCACAAATCGCCATAATAGGTTAATTTTTCCTGATGCTGCTGCTTGCTTGGCACCGGTGGTAAGGGAATCTGAAAAGCTCGGAAGATAGACTCCAATTGAAAAAACTGATTACGAAAAAAATAAGGAATAAAATAATCTGGGTTTACAATAGATAAAACAAAAGAAATTGCAGGTTGCCATATTAACAATTGCTTAGCAGAACCTGCTTCAATCAGTAAGTCATCAATAAAAAATTCGTAATCTAATATTGCCTCATCTAAGGACATGCTGCCTTCTGATTTATCCAATAAATCCCAACTCACCATGTCACAAGCAGCATTTACGTACTCCTGCCACTCCGACAATTCAGAATCAACTAAATGATTTTGAACAAATTGATGTATCGCCACTGCATCACGCTGCTGAATCAGGCTTGTAAATTGATTAAAAAAGGCCAGTGTTGCTTGCGCGGAATCAGTAGCAAGATAGCAATCAAAAATATATCTATTAAAATTCAATTATTTAATCCCGATTTAAAACTTGTTAGGTTTACATTTTTTTATTCAGGCAGCCTCAAACACCACCACTGCCGCTGCATCCACCCATAAGTTAACGCTATCGCCCACGGCGGGCGGGGCGCTGGTAGCCGGCAGCCATTGTTGCAGGGTGCCGTATTGCGGGTGTTGCCATTGCAGCCGCCACAAACCGGCTTGGGGGGCGGCGGCCAGCAGGGTGCTGGGGCTGCCTTGCGGGTGATGCAGATGCAGCGCGGCTTGGGGGATATGGTGTTGCTCGGTTACATTGTCGCAGCCCAGCAGGCGGGCGGCGGCGGCGCTGGCGGGTTTGGCCAGCAAGTCGGCAGGGGATCCTTGTTGCAGCCAACGGCCATGATCGAGCAGGCACACGCGGGTGGCCAGTTGCAAGGCTTCGGTGGGGCTGTGGGTTACCATCACGGTGGGGCAAGGCTGTTGTTGCAGCAAGGCCAAGGTGAGCTGTTGCAATTGGCTGCGCAGATGGCTGTCGAGTGCGGAAAATGGCTCGTCCAGCAGCAGGGCTTGCGGCCGAGTGACTAAGGCGCGCGCCAAGGCCACGCGCTGTTGCTCGCCGCCGGACAAGGCGCCGGTGCGGCGTTCGGCTTCGGCGGCCAGCCCCACTTGCGCCAAGATATCGATGGCGGCGGCACGGGCGGTGGCCTTGCTCTGCCCTTGCATACGCAGGCCGAAGGCCACGTTTTGCCATACATTCAGGTGTGGCAGCAGCGCGTAGTCTTGAAACATCAGCGCAAAGCGGCGTTGTTCAGGCTGCCTGAAGGTGTAGTCGGCACCGTTAAAGCGGATTTGGCCGTGCTGCGGTGCCACCAATCCGGCGGCCATTTTCAGCAAGGTGGATTTGCCGCTGCCGGACGCCCCCAAGATGGCCACCCGCTCATTGGCACCCACGGCCAGATTGATGCCGTGAGCCACGGTTTTGTTGCCGTAGCAGTGGTGGATGTCAACCCATTCGAGCACGTTGCGTTCCTTTATTATTGGTGTGGGTATCCAGCAAAGCAAATACCGCGATGGCCAGCAGCATTAATATGGCGGTGAGCACCATGGCGCGGTCGTAATTGTCTTGTCCGGCGGTGCTCAGGTGTTGGTAAATTAAGGTGGTGAGCGTTTGCCATTCGGGGCGCGACAAAAACAGGGTGGCGGCAAATTCGCCCACGCAGGTGGCCGCAGCCAAGGTAAGGCCGCGCCGCAGCGACGGCAGCAGCAAGGGCGCAGTTACCCTTGTGGCTACCTGAAACGGTGAAGCGCCCAAGGTACGCGCCGCCGCGGCGTAGCCGGGCGGCAGTGCATCCCAAGCGACGAGTAAGTCTTTGGTGATAAACGGATAGGCCAGCAAGGCATAGGTGGCCACCAGCAGGCTTAGCGATGCCGTCCACTGCGGATACAGCAGCAACACGCCAAACGCCACGCACACCGGCGACACCATAAACGGCAAAAAGGTGATGCTGCGCACCCACACATGGCGGCGTGCCAAGGCGGCGTGGCTCACGCCCAGCAACAGCGCCAACAGCATCGCCAGCACAGTGAAGCGCAGGGTATTGAAGGCTGCCTGAAGCGTGGCCGCATCCAGCAAAACCTGCCACGACGCCCCTGCTTGCGCCGCACGCCACCCAATCGCCGCCAGCGGCAACACGCAACACAGCGCCAACAGCACCAAGGCCGCCGCCAACAACGCGTGTTGACCCCAACCGCACGCAGGCTCAGGCAACAGCGGCTGTACCGGGTTGGCACCGGCGGCGCGACGGCTGAGCCAGGCATAGGCCAGCGCCGCCAGCAAGGTGATGGCCAACACCAACCACACCAACACACTGGCTTCTTCCATCGCCAGCTCATAGGCAATTAACTGATAAATTTCCACCTCGATGGTGGCGTAATCGCTGCCGCCCAGCAGCAAGGCCAGGCCAAAGCCGGAAAAGCAATACAAAAACACCAAACACACGCCGCCCGCCAGCCACGGCAGCAACACCGGCCACTGCACCTGCCAAAAGCGCGTCCACGCGCCCGCACCCAAGGTTTGCGCCGCCCACAGCCGCGAAGCGGGCACTTGCAAAAAGCCCTGATACGCCGCGCGCACCAGCACCGGCAGGTTAAAAAACACATTGCCGTACAACAGCAAATACGGCGTGTCTTGCCAACCCGCCCACAGCAGGCCGTGCGTGCCAAACAAAGCCAACACGCCCATGCCGGCCACCAGCGTGGGCATCACAAACGGTAGCATCAGCAAACGCAACACCAGCGCGCGCCCGGCAAAATCAAACCGTGCCAACACCCATGCCAAGGGCGTGCCAATCAGCAACACCAGCACACAAGTAATCAGCGCCTGCAATACCGTCCAAGCAATGCGCCAACGCATATAGTCGTCGCCCAACAGCGCCCATGCCCAAGCACCGTCGCCATAGCGGCCGATGGCCAGCAGCGGCGCCACAATCATCAGCAGCAAAAAGCCGATGGGCAGTAGCGCCAGCAGCAAGCCGGCCAGCCAACGATAAAGGGATAAATCCGGCGGGAAACGCATGGTTGTGTGTTTTAAACCTTAATAACTGAAAGATACGCACTTATTGGCAAAGGCTGCCTGAAACCATCGAATGCGTCATTGCCGAACTTGACTCGGCAATCCACGGTGAACATAAACCGACACAGCCGCAATACAAAAACAGCATAAATCTCATTGATTTTAAAATAAATGATTTATGCTGCAATTTCCTAGCAATGGATTGCCGAATCAAGTTCGGCAATGACAGTTTTACCTTTCAGGCAGCCTTGAAAGGCTGCCTGAAAACGGCTTAACGCAATACCGTGCGAATCCAGCGGCTCACCCATTGCCGCTGTTTATCGGCCATATCGGCGGCAGACGGCTGGCCATATTGGCCGGGCACTTGGGCAAACTCAAATACCTTTGGCAACGGTGTGCCCTTTACCGCCGGATACACCCACATTTGCTCCGGCACCGCTTTTTGCACCGCGTCGGACTGCAAATACTGCACCAGCTTGGCCGCCAGCTGCGGCTGTTTGGCTTTGTTCAGCACCGCCGCGCCTTCAACTTGGCGGAACACGCCGCCTTTCAAAAACAAATTGCCGGTGGGCGGGGTGGTGTATTTGCCTTTGCTGAAATGCACTTCGGCAGCGGGGCTGGTGGCATAGCTCACCACCAGCGGGCGGCTGCCGCCGTTTTGGCTGAAATCGGTGTAATAGGCATCGCTCCAGCTTTTGCTCACCTTCACCCCGTTTTGGCGCATTTGCGCCCACCATTGAAACGCGCGGGTTTCGCCCATATCGGCAATATTGGCCATCAGAAACGCCAAGCCGGGGCTGGACGTGCCCGGATTGGGCATCACCAGCAAATCTTTATAGGCCGGCGTAGCCAAGTCGGCCAAGGTTTTGGGCAGCGGCTTGTTGTTTTTCTGGAACCACGCCTTATCGTAATTGAGCACCACATAGCCGTAGTCCACCGCCAGCGCATGCGGCAAATCGGCAGCCACGGCGCGGCTGGCGGGCTGTTTGGCCGCCAAAATACCCGCTTGGTGTGCCTTGGCGATATTGCTGTTGTCTAAGCCATACACCGCATCGGCAATCGGCGCGGCGCGGCTTAAAATCAGCTTATTGAGCATTTCATTGCCGCTGCCCACCTTAATCACCGACACCTTGGCTTTATTGTCTTGCTCAAATTTGGCCAACACTTCTGCGGGCAAGGCAAACGATTTATGCACCGCCAGCCGCACTTCGGTTTGCGCTTGCGCCCAAGCGCTACCCAGCAACAAGGCAATCGACAACAGGGATTTCATGGCTTTCATGGCTTGCTCCACGTTAATGTGTTTTAATTCCGTGCATGATACCGTTAACTGTCGCACAGCAAAAGCACTGCCCGCCACCCCAACACGCCACCGTATGGCTGTTTGACCTCGACAACACCCTACACCATGCCGATGCGGGCATTTTTTACATCATCAACCGCGCCATGACCGCCTATCTGGCCGATGCACTGCAACTGAGCATTCAGGCAGCCTCCGACCTACGCCAAGATTACTGGCACCGCTACGGCGCCACCTTGGCCGGTTTGCAGCAACACCACCCGCACATCGATATCGGCCATTTCTTGCAGGCCAGCCACCCGCTGGCCGAAATCCTGCCCGCGCTCAAGCCGATGGCACACCTGCAATCGGCATTGGCCGGCCTGCCCGGACGCAAAGCGGTGTTTTCCAATGGGCCGTCGTTTTATGTGCAAGCCCTGATTGAACAACTGGGCATCGGCCGCCATTTTGAAGCCCTGTTCGGCACCGATGATGTTGGCCTGCACTACAAACCGGCCACAGCCGCTTATTTAAAGGTGTGCGCCCGGCTGCGCACCGAGCCCGCACACTGCATTATGGTGGACGACAGCGCCGAAAATCTGCGTACGGCCAAAGCTTTGGGAATGCGCACAGTGTGGTTTGGCGCCCAGGCGCATCCGCTGCCGTTTGTCGACTTGGCCGCCGCCGACCTGCCCACCTTGCAACAGCAGCAAGCGGCTGTACTGGCGCCGGATTAAGGTTTAAAATGCGCGGTTAATACACAATATAACGACAAGGAACACACCATGCGCCTATTTGCCCTGTTTTCCGCCTTGCTGGCTGTGGCCGGCTGCACTTGGGAAACCTATCAAGACCAAAGCGGCCACACCGGCCTGCGCCCCAAATACGAAGCGGGCACCCGCGTGGCCTATGAAGACGGCAGCTATGCCCAAGACCAGCGCTACAATAGCCTGCGTGCAGTGCCGCACACCCTCACCCCCGGCCAAAAACCCGCCGCTGAGCCTGCACCGCGCACCAACTGGCCGCAAACGCCTTAATTTATTCATCTGCTTTCAGGCAGCCTTGTTAGTAATCAACAAGGCTGCCTGAAACCTTGTTGGGATTTGATTGATGTCCACACCGTTAAATATCGTTATTCTGGCTGCCGGTAAAGGCACGCGCATGTATTCGCAGCTGCCCAAAGTGCTGCATGAAATCGGCGGGCGCAGCATGTTGGCGCGCGTGATCAGCACCGCACAAAGCCTGAGCCCTGAACGCATCTGTGTGGTGGTCGGCCACGGCAAAGATTTGGTGCGCCAACGCATCAACGCCGATGTGATTTGGGTGGAACAAAACGAGCAGCTCGGCACCGGCCACGCGGTTAAAACCGCCCTGCCCCATTTAAGCCCGCACGGGCGCACTTTGGTGCTCTACGGCGATGTGCCGCTCACCGACAGCCAAACCCTGCAAGCGCTGCTTGATGCCGCGGGCAACGAAGTGGGGCTGCTCACCGATGTATTGGCCAAGCCCACAGGCTACGGGCGCATCATCCGCGAAAACGGCCGAGTGGTGGCGATTGTGGAAGAAAAAGACGCCGATGCCGCCCAAAAAGCCATCACCGAAACCAATACCGGCATATTTGTGCTGCCCAACGCCCACTTGGCCGATTGGCTGGGCGCCCTGCAAAGCAATAATGCCCAAGGCGAATATTACCTCACCGATGTGATTGCCCTGGCCAATGCCGATGGCGTGGCGGTGCATCCGCAACAGGTGCGCGCCAGCCATCTGGCCGCCGGCGTCAACAACAAACAGCAACTGGCCGAGCTGGAACGCATCTTCCAACGCGAGCAGGCCGAAGCCTTATTAAGCGCCGGCATCACCCTGCGCGATCCGGCCCGCTTCGATTTGCGCGGCAGCCTCAGCCACGGGCAAGACGTGGTAATTGATGTGAACGTAGTGCTGGAAGGCGATGTGGCGCTGGGCGACGGCGTGGAAATCGGCGCCAACTGCGTGATTCGCAACGCCCACATCGGCGCCGGCAGCCGCATTGCCCCGTTTTCGCATCTGGAAAACTGCAGCATAGGCCGCAATGGCCGCATCGGCCCGTTTGCGCGCCTGCGCCCGCAAGCGCAATTGGGCGACGATGTGCACATCGGCAATTTTGTTGAAGTAAAAAACACCATAATGGGCACCGGCAGCAAAGCCAACCATTTAACCTATCTGGGCGACGCCGAAGTGGGTGAATACAGCAATATCGGCGCGGGCACCATTACCTGCAACTACGACGGTGTGAATAAATTCAAAACCACCATCGGCAGCCATGTGCGCATCGGCTCCGGCACCATGCTGGTGGCACCGGTGAGCGTGGGCGATAAAGCCACCACCGGCGCGGGCAGCGTGATTACCAAACCCTGCCCCGCCGACAAACTCACCCTCAGCCGCAGCCGCCAAACCACCATCGAAGGCTGGGTACGGCCGGAGAAAAGCCAAAATACAGACAAGGGCGGTAAGGCTTAAGGCTGCCTGAAACCTTTTCCACACTTGCCCAACATCAAATTGAATGCCCATGCACACCAATCCCTACGCTGCACCCGACATTGCCCGCACCAGCGAGCCGCCACAGGTATGGCGGCTGGAATACACCATGGGCTGGCAGGAATATGCGCAAATTGCCCCGGCATTGCACCAATACCTCAAACGCAAATGGTGGCTGCGCTTGTGCATTGTTAGCGCATGGCTCATATTGGCGGCCTTGCTGGTTTTGGCTTACCAGCACATCGGCCTGTGGGCATTGTGCGCCTTGGTGCCGCTGGCCATTATCCTGTTTGAAAATTTGCTGGTGCGGCACTATTTTTTACAAATGCGCCGCATCCAGCGCTTTACCGCCTCACCCGTGGTATTGAGCGCCACCGATGAAGGCTTGGAATTTCGCTCGGAACACAGCCTGGTATACTATGCCTACCGCGATTTAACCGCCGTGCTGCTCACCCCCAAACTGGTGCTGCTGGTGGTGGACGTGCCACTGGTGAGCGCCATTCCCGTACACGCTTTTGCTTCCGTTGAAGAATGCACGGCTTTTTGCACCCAAATAAACGCACGGATTGCCGCCGCCAGCGGCGCAACTGCAAGCCCATCACCCTGATAAGCTGAAACCAACACACTGACACTCCGTCGTCCCAATGCGGCGACTCATTCCAAGGATTAATTATGTGCGGCATCGTTGGCGCCATCCGCGCCCACCACAATGTGGTTGATTTTCTCACCGACGGCCTGAAACGGCTGGAATACCGTGGCTACGACTCTTCCGGCATTGCCGTGCGCACCGCCGGCGGCATTGAGCGCGTGCGCCGTGTTGGCCGTGTGGCCTTGATGGCCGAAGCGGCCGCCGCCGAAGGCGTGCACGGCCACTTGGGCATCGGCCACACCCGCTGGGCCACCCACGGCGGCGTTACCGAGCCCAATGCCCACCCGCATGTATCCGGCCAAGCCGAGCAGCAAATCGCCGTGGTTCACAACGGCATTATCGAAAACTTCGAAGCCGAACGCACCCGCCTGCAAGGCTTGGGCTACACGTTTGAGTCGCAAACCGACACCGAAGTGATTGCCCACAGCATCCACCACGAATACCGCCACAACGACCACAACCTGTTTGCCGCTGTTCAGGCAGCCTGCGCCCGCTTTCACGGCGCCTACGCCATCGGCGTGATTGCCAACAACCAGCCAAACTTGATGGTGGCCGCCCGCATGGGCTGCCCGCTGCTGGTGGCGCTGGGCGAAGACGAAACCTTTATCGCCTCCGATGTATGCGCCGTAATTGCATTCACCCGCCGCGTGGTGTTTTTGCAAGACGGCGACATCGCCGAGCTGACCAGCCACGGCATTGCCAAATTGGTTGACCGCAGCGGTGCCGCAGCAGAGCGCAGCGTTAAAGTGTCCGAGCTGTCGTTGGCCTCGCTCGAGCTTGGCCCCTACAGCCACTTTATGCAAAAAGAAATCCATGAACAGCCCAAAGCCGTGAGCGATACCGCCGAAGTGTTTATGCTGGGCGGCTTTGAGCCGGAAAACTTTGGCAACACCGCCCGCGAGGTGTTCAACGATTGCCACAGCATCAAAATCCTTGCCTGCGGCACCTCCTACTACGCTGCCCTCACCGCCAAATACTGGCTGGAAGCCATTGCCCGCATCCCCACCGATGTGGAAATCGCCAGCGAATACCGCTACCGCAGCGTGATTGCCGACCCCAAGCAGCTCGTTATCACCATCTCCCAATCCGGCGAAACGCTGGACACCATGGAAGCGCTGAAATACGCCCAATCGCTCGGCCACCGCCACAGCTTGGCCATCTGCAATGTAATGGAATCTGCCCTGCCGCGCGAAAGCGAATTGGTGCTCTACACCCGCGCCGGTGCCGAAATCGGCGTGGCCTCCACCAAAGCCTTCACCACCCAACTGGTGGCCTTGTTCGGCTTGGCGGTTACCTTGGGCAAACTGCGCGGCCATGTTGATGCCGCCCAAACCCAAGCCTACACCGAAGAGCTGCGCCAATTGGCTGGCAGCATCCAGCACGCGCTTAATCTGGAGCCGCAAATCGCCGCTTGGGCGCAGCAATTCGCCCACAAAGCCAACGCCCTGTTTTTGGGGCGCGGCATCCACTACCCGATTGCCCTCGAAGGCGCGCTCAAACTCAAAGAAATCACCTATATCCACGCCGAAGCCTACCCCGCCGGCGAGCTGAAACACGGCCCCTTGGCATTGGTCGACGAAAACATGCCGGTGGTGGTGATTGCCCCAAAAGACAGCCTGTTGGACAAAGTGAAAGCCAATCTGCAGGAAGTGGCCGCACGCGGCGGCGAGCTGTTTGTGTTTACCGATTTAGACAGCGACTTCAATGCCAGCGAGGGCGTACACATCATCCGCACCCCGCGCCATATGGGCATCCTTTCCCCCATCGTTCACACCATCCCCGTGCAACTGCTCTCCTACCACACCGCCTTAGTGCGCGGTACCGATGTCGACAAACCGCGTAACTTAGCGAAGTCGGTTACAGTGGAATAAGCGCGGTTGTTGCCAATAGCAAAAGTGTAAATATACAAAAAAGTGTCATACTAAACAAAAAACTATCATACTTTAGTCTTTCTGAGCTATGCTTAATAAATAGGCATAGCTCGGATACTAAATATGAGACAAGACTCAGCGTTCCTTACCCCTCATCCCCGGGAAATCACAAATTTACTCGAACCTGCTATTATCAAGCGTTTACAAAAAGAGAAACGAGGACAGGGAATTGGCAAGTATTACAATCCATTCCTTACCGTTCGGGATGTTCCCAGCAAAGGCAGAGTTCATCGACGGCCCGCTCTTACCCATAATCGTATTGTTCATCTACTTTCTGATCTTGAATTAGCCGCATTTCTTATCTTTGACTGGCAACACTCGGTCATTGATATTCGAGAGCAATTCCCTCTTAATCCTGAAGCAACAATTTCTATTGCCAAACGACTAGGTATTAAGCATCCAGCCTATCGAGGTGTTATTCAAGTAATGACAACTGACTTACTTGTGGATTTTAATTTAGGCGGACAGCATCTGAGCAAAGCTATATCGGTCAAGTATGCACAGGATCTCGAAGATGAACGGACAATCGAGAAGCTAGAATTAGAACGACGTTTCTGGGAGGGGGAAGGTATTGAATGGTTTATCTTTACTGAACATGAGGTGCCGGTTCTTTTTGTGAAAAATATTCGTTGGCTGGCACCACACATGCACAGCTATGATCTTGCTGAACAGCAAAGGATGTTTGTGTTCGAGAGCATTCTTAGGATGCTGGAAGCCAGCCCGGAAGAAAAACTTGCAGTTGTTCTTAGTGAGTTGGATCAAAAACAAGGACTGGAACGCGGTACAAACCTAAACTATTTCAGGCATCTTGTGGCGCAAAACGCTTTCCAGTGGGATATGCAGAATTACCAGCACACCAGCTTAAAAGCCAAAAATATTCTTGCTTCAGAGTATTGGTTAGGAAAGGATGCACAATATGTTCATGCCTAATGATGTCTATGCCTGGGATGAAAAAAGAATCCGCATTTTGTGGAGCAATAGGCACACTATTTTCTGGATAGACATTGACGATGATCGTGCTCTTCCTCAGATTGCGTCAAAATCTGATTTTGAACATTTTATGGCAAGGAGTGAGTTACTGTCCATAGCCGATCCTTATATCAAATTCAGTATGACTTCCCCGAAAAAAGGTTCAAAAGCTGAAGCTGTACAGGACAAAGCCTGGGATGCTATTGGATTAGTGATTAAAGCTGAGCCAGATATCTATCAGAGAAAAACCAGAGGGGAACTCTTCAATCAAGTATTGGAACAATCTGGGGCAACTAAGCAGACAGTATACCGGTGGCTCAGACGTTACTGGCAGTTTGGCATGTGCAAAAATGCATTAAGTGGGCGGTATGACCTCTGTGGTGGCCTTGGTAAATCGAAAAAATTTGTAGATAAACGTAATGGTCGCCGTCGTACCCGATCCCTAGGCGAAGGTGTGCCAGTTACCAAGCAAATTAAGTCGCTTTTTCGGGTTGTGATTGAAAAGTGCCTGCTAAACCAGGGAAAATATGAATTTGATTACGCCTACAATCAATTGCTGATTGCCTATGGTGTAAAGTTGCCTTGTAAGCCGGAAGATTTAATTGATGTGCCGACGGAAAGGCAATTTGGTTACTTTTATAAACAAGAATACTCATCTATCGAAGTGACCAGAAAAAGAGAAGGTGAAATTAAATATCTAAAAGATCATCGACCTGTTCTCAGTACATCAACAGCGGAAGTTCCCGGTCCGGGATATTTATATCAAATTGACGCGACTATTGCCGATGTTTATTTAGTTTCAGAACAAAATCGCGAAGAAATCATTGGTCGTCCAACCCTTTATTTTGTTGTGGATGTTTTCAGTCGGGCCATTGTCGGAATGTATGTCGGTTTGGAGAATCCTTCGTGGGTAGCGGCTATGGAAGCACTCAGTTCATCGATGGCCGATAAGGTTGAATATTGTGCCCAGTTTGATATCGATATCACTCACGATATGTGGCCGATGCAAGGATTACCTGAAAACCTTATTGGTGATAAAGGTGAAATGCTTGGACGGCATGTTGAAGTGCTCAGTAAAGCATTTCATGTCGATATTCAAAATACTCCGTCTTTTCGCGCAGATTGGAAAGGGTCTGTTGAGCGTTATTTCCGGACCACTCAAACCAAGATGAAGCCGTTTGTTGAAGGGTATGTAACAAAAAATCCTATAGGGAAAAAACGTCATGGCAATGACTATCGTCAGGATGGAATTCTTACCCTGAAAGAATTCACCAAGATGATGATTAAGATTGTTCTTTTCTACAACAACGAGCATGTGATCAGTACTTACGATATTGATTCCGGCATTCCTAAATCTCTTCCTGCAAACCCTCTTACCTTGTGGAACTGGGGTATTGAATATAGGACGGGCCTACTTCGTAGACCTGATTCGAGGTTAGTTAACGTAAATCTGCTACCTCATACTACGGCGACTATCACTGAGCATGGACTAAAGATTTTTGGTTGTTATTACAGTTGTAAAGAAGCGCTAGATTGGGGATGGTTTGAAGGCAATTACCGTGGACTCAAATCGGTTACGATAGCGTATGATTTATATACTACAAATATGATTTATTTGAGGCCATCTGACTCTTACGCTGATTTTATTCCTGCCAACCTTACAGCTCGTAGTCGGGCGTATGCCAATATGACAATGTGGGAATTATGGGCTACGCGTGATGAGCAAAATACAGCATCTGCGACATCTAAGTTAAAAGCCCGAGCCGGTTCAGTTAATTTGGTGAATGAACTTAATCAGATTAGGGATGAAGCAAAAGCTAAGCAGCCGAAATACACAAAAGCAGAAAAGGCACAGAGAGCGAAAGGCATTTCGGATAATAAACGTCAAGAAAGACAGCATGAGAGAGATAAAAAGTCAGTAAATAATGATCAGCAGCCTGATGATTCATTAGCAACGGTAACGCCGATCCATGGAGAGAAACCAGCCCAGAAAAGCTTTAAGTTGCCAACGAGATTAAAAGATCTACTTAAAGAGGATGATTCAGATGAATAACTATAATGACACTCGTTATCCTGAAGCGGATTATAAGGATCAAGGATTACCAGAATATAATGACAATCCTCTGATTGCTGCACTGCCGATGATCATGAGTCCTGTAGATGTGGCTAAGACACTGAGGAAAAGACCGGATTATCATTCTGCTGAATTGAATTTGGAAAGTCATATCCGGACTCATGCGATTAACCGGTTAACGAGAGCGTTTTTCGTACCGCAAACCAATCATATCGTTGTGGAACAAAAACTGTCCAAGTTGATCCGCTCTAGTTATCTGAACCGCAATCCGAACACTGCCACATTTAAACGTAAGCTCAATACGATACGAGATTTAGTTCAACGGGAAGATTTAACCGCTTATATTCATGATGAAGTGGACTCTCCTGCATCTTCCATGGCAATAGCAGGGATATCGGGTGCAGGCAAATCGACCACCGTAAATCTGGTGCTTAATACTTATGATAGAGTAATTTATCATCCAGAGTACCATTTGCTTCAGGTGCCATGGTTAAAAATTGATTGCCCACATGATGGATCACTTTCAGATTTTTGTTTGAGCTTCTTTATTGCTTTAGGGCGACGCTTAAATATTGATTACCGAGCTAAATACGCTTCTGGTCGGCCAACTATTGGTAAAATGATGGCAGATGTTGCAAACCTTTGCCTGATTCATGCAATTGGTTTGCTCGTCATTGATGAGTTTCAACACATGAACCTTGCTAAAAGTGGCGGTGAAAAGAAAATGATCAATTTTCTCGTCACATTGGTTAATGTTGTTGAGGTTTCGGTAGTTTTGATTGGTACTCCCAAAGCGCTGAGGCTTTTTACTAGTGAGTTTCGCCAGGCCCGTCGAGCAAGCGGTGATGGGAGTATTGTTTGGGACCGATTGCCATGTGATGAAAGTTGGGAAGACTTTCTGACAGAACTATGGCCCTATCAATGGTTGAACAATAAGGTAGAAAGAACAGAGCCTTTAACCAATAAGCTTTATGAACTGAGCCAAGGTATTCCAGATATTGTGGTAAAACTGTTTTGTCTAGCTCAGGCCCGCGCCATTTTGTTGGCCGATAGTGCTGAAGATGAAATGTTGTCTGTTGAGCTATTCGATACTGTGTTTGAAGACGAATTTTCAATTGTCCGACCGATGTTGGATGCGTTGAGAAGAGGTAATAAGAAGAAAGTAGAAGAGTGCAATGATCTCGTTTTTCCAAAATTGGAAGAGAGTATAATCGGTGCTTTTGATCGCTCGATATCTCAACCATTACCAAAACCGAAACCTGTTGAGCTTGGTGATTCCACTGAAAATAATGTGGCTAATTCAGCGATTAGCGCCATCGTTTCTATGGGTATTGCAGAAGATATTGCTCGCCCCTTAGTTACCGATACTTTAGCCCGAAACCCTGATCTTCAGCTTCTTCATTTAATGCAATTGGTGACGACTTCTTTAACTCAAGATGCCCATCAGCCAGTAAAATCGAAGAAAAAGAAACCTGTTTATACGAGTTCAAAAAATTGGGGGCAATTATCCGAGCGTGATTTAAGGAAAATCTATTCAGATAAAACAGGGTCGCAGTACGAAGCGCTGTTAGAGCGGCAGTTGATTTATCCGATTAGCGAATTACTGGCTGGTTAAAATGCTGCCCTATTTCCCCGTACCCTACGAAGATGAACTACTTTATAGCTGTATTGCCCGCTATGGATGCCATACCGGGCAAGCGCAAAATCAAAAAGCAGTGGTAAGAGATGTTTGGGGTACTGACAGCGCAGTGGCTATTCCAGATTTGCCGAGCCATCTGCAAGATTTTATTGATAATGTAGGAGCGGTTTGGCAAACCAGTATCAACGAACTGATTGCTCAATTTACGTTAGCCCCCCTGTATTTCCCATTCTTATCTGCTCAGCAGACAAGAGAGGTCATTTTTTCAATGGGATCTAAGGATGGGGGGCAAATTCATTCTCGTGTGGGGATAGTTGCTAGTTGTGTGCCTATACCTGCCCATTTCCGATATTGTCCGCAATGTTTGGCAGAACAATTAGCTGAATTGGGTGAAGCCTATTGGAGGCGTATGCATCAATTACCTTGTATTGATGTTTGTATTGTTCATAGCTGTAAACTTGAAGATACTGCCGTACCTTTTCATCCCAAAGAAAAGCACCATTATCACGCTGCTATTATTGAATGTCATTCTCGTCAGATGCGGGGCGTTGATCTTACACAATCAGAACAACGGGTCATTGAATATCATCAGGAATTACTTGATGTCTCTGTTTTGGAAGGTTTTGGGGCAAATCGGTGGACATTATATTACCAACAGCTTGCTAAAGATCTCGGGTTTACTCATAAAAGTCGTGTACAACATCAAGATATTCATCATAGTCTGAAACAAGTCTGGAAAAATTCTTTTTTGGAACCATTTTTACCTGAAATGAACGAAAGCAGTTGGCTCATTAATCTGTTTCGCAAGCATCGAAAATCATTTCATCCGCTTCGTCATCTTATGGTTTTAGCAGCATTAACCCCGAATAAAAGTTTGTCAGAGGTATTACAGCAGGTGAAAACGTATCCTGTGGAGCAAGTACCAACAACTCAGGTGTTTATGACTACAGGTAAATCTCAGGTAGAAATTAAAGTACATAGAGATGAATGGGTTCAATTAATGGCCTATCATCCTGATTGCGGGGTGAAGAAATTACGTAAACTTAATTCAGGTGGTCGTGTTTATGCGTGGTTATACCGCAACGATTATCCATGGTTAATGCGCCATTGTCCGGAAAAAGAAACAGCTTTTGAGTCTCTACGAGACGTCGACTATCCCCGTTGGGACAGAGAAAATGTAAATGCATTAGCTGCCATTTATGAAAATGTCGTTCAAGTTGAAGGACGGCCTCGTTTGACCGCAAGTCATTTGATTCAGCAGTTGCCAAGAGCAAATTCGGTCCAAAAACATTTGGTAGATTTGCCTTTGACTAAGCTGTGGCTGGACTTACATGCTGAATCGTTAGAAGACTATCAGATTATTAGGCTTAAATCGGCCTATCTATATTTGCTCGAACATAATCAAACAATCAAACGCTGGAAATTGATTAGAGTCGCAAATATTCGAGAAGAATTAGTTACTGAAAGAATTGAACGAGAAATTATAGCGTTGGAAATATTGGGGATAAGATGACGTCAGAAATGAGCCAATTGGATGAAGTTGGGATCCGTAGCATTCCCAGAGGCTCAAAACTGGTATTACTCGGTGACTGGTATCGAAAGCCTGGGCATGACTGGCAGGTAGTTTGCTATTTTTGGCATGATGAAATGCATTCGATTCGTAGACCTTTACCCATTGATATGCTACCAACCCTTACGGCCGGAACTAGATTCCCAAGAGATTCAATCGAGAATGTCGCTCAGGGATGGAGCGGGACTTTTCAAGTCCCTAGTATTAGTCACTGGAAAAAATGCCGGTATGGAGATATTCCCAGCTCTTTGCACCGGGCTGGACAGTATTCTGAACAAGTCGATGATTCGGTTGTTTATCGCCTTGATTCTGACGGACGAACTTATTGGCTACCTGCTATTGAACTGGCGCGAATGCTATTTTTCCATTCAGCAGAAGTGGTCAGAGCTTCTGTGTATCAGGGAAATACCTGGCAATTAGGTAAGTCATCCGCTCAGGATTGGATTGGTGAGGTTGAGTTGTCCTCAAATATTCCTGTCAGATACCTGAATAGCTTGCAGGTTAGAAAATTTTTCACTTGGCTATTCTTTGTTCCTGAAGCGGAGAAGAGTTTTTGTTCCATCTTTGCCCATATAAACCGAACAACAAGAGAAATTGATAACGGTGCAAGGTGGACATTTGATTTCTCACCTCCAGATCTCGGGAATTGTGAAATATCGTATGCTGGATTCACTGGTGGTGAGTCAAAAGAGCACATTTACATCCGTGAAATTAGGTCTATATCGGGCCTTCAGTCACCGGAGTTAGATACCGTGTTCTTCTCGCATCCTGATGATGTTCTTTATCTCGAAGCTGATTCGGAAGAATCTGATGATGAAGGTAAGTCCCGAAAACCGAATAAACCACCTGTTAATATCAAAGAACTGGACCCTGATGGTAATCCTAAAGCAAGTAAAAAGCGGTATCTTGTTAAGCTGGGAAGGACTGGTTTGAACTTTGATGTGGAGCCTGATTGTAGACGAAGCCCTCGTCATGTAAGAGCATTACCACCATATACGAAACCTGAATTGGATGATAATCAGGAGCAGTCAGAGGAAGAGTTAGTGAGTTTACAAGAAGGGAAAGATACCGGTAAAGGCGTACGTGCTGATGTTGATAATCTAGAACCTCCCAAGTTAATCGAAGCACCTGAGAAAATAGCATTTTTCCAAGTTATGCTTGAGCAACTTGAATCCAAATACACTTGGAAGATTGATTATCAAATGGGTGATGTACCGAAGCAGAGTTGTCGTAGTGCTCATTTGATTGACGGTCGGCCCCGCCAGTTTTGCCACGCAATTATCCAACGTGATGACACGACAACCGTTCAAGTTTTGGAAATTGAATTAACCAAAGAGGAAAGCTTATCGACGATGTTCTTCCGGACGAAAGGTGGTGGTTCTGTTTATCAGAACATTCTTAATGAGTTAATGAGTCGGGATAAAGATAAAGGGCTGAATGCGATGAATTGGAAGAGACAATTTAATTCATCTAACACCAACGTTTGTGTTTATCTTGGGCACCCTGATAACAAGGTTAAGAGTGAGGGAGATGCTCTTGAGGCTTGGGTTGCTAGAGCAGCAGAGAAAGTACTTGGTCTTTAAACGATACCTAACTAAATAATCTGAGCATAACTAACACCATTACCTCAGACCAATTATCAATGTTATTCCATCCATTAATTATGGATAGTGTTATACCTTTTTTGTTATTATGCAACCTAATGAAAAAAAGTAGGTTGCTTGATGGCATTCAATCGATGGCTTCCTAATTTTAAATGATTAGGGCTTGTCCCAGATGGATTGAGAGGCTGACAGTGCAAGACAACACTGGACTTGAAGAGCTTAGCCAAGCACAGAGAGAACGACTCGCTCATATTGACTTTACTTTGTTATTCAAAGGTGAAGCTGGACGCAGTTATTTGACCGAGCGTTTTAGCGTAGCGCCGTCTGTGGCAACGCAAGATTTTGCTCGGTACAAAGAGTTGGCTCCTAACAACGTTATGTATGACGAAAAGCGCAGAGTGCACTTGAAGACGAGCGCATTCCAGTCGTTGTTTGATTATGACGTTGTTCGGACTCTTGCGACGATAAGCCAAGGTTTCGGTGATGGCTTTCTTGGCAAGGTTAGGCCACCCATGGCTTGTGAAGCACCATTCCATCTCAATAAGCCGAAATTGGAAGTGGTTGCGGCTATTAGTGAAGCCATACATAAGCGCGCTGTGATTAATATTGAGTACACCTCATTGTCGAGTGGTCATGGGAGCAGGCAAATAGTTCCTCATACCTT
>RRZU011450296.1_pt1 | contig 18167 bp, 17 predicted proteins | sample 2165561 | NCBI WGS metagenome assembly RRZU01 (sample SAMN10456909, study PRJNA506462) | wastewater metagenome | isolation source: wastewater sludge | place: USA: Moscow, Idaho | reverse complement strand
CTATAATGAGAGAGACTACAGAGTCCTGCCAAAAATTCAAACCTCGCGTTTGCTCTAAAACCGTTCTCCACTCCTTACAAAAGACATCTTTATCGCATTGCGATCGAGGTGACCACATAGCGGGACCTTTAGATCTATTTAATAATTTGAATTGAATACTACTGCGGTCGGTGACAATACCCATATAACCTCCAAGAGCATCAATCTCCCTAACAATTTGTCCTTTGGCGATACCACCAACAGCAGGATTGCAAGACATTTGACCAAATTTGGTCATGTCCATGGTGATCAACAGCACTTCGCACCCCAAATTGGCTGCAGCTGCTGCTGCTTCGCATCCGGCATGCCCTCCTCCAACTACAATTACATCAAAATCAAAAATCATAAAAAAGAAATATATTAAAGGGATGGAAATAATTCCAAGGCTTGGTTTTCAGCGGAACGCATGACCAACTCCTCAGATTCGGTTTTATCTTTCAACCCCAATAGATGGAGAATACCATGTATAATCACCCTTTTGGCCTCCATTTCGAAATTTTCAGAAAATTTTACTGAATTGGATTTTACTGTATCCAGCGAAATAAACAAATCTCCACTAATTTTATTGCCCTCAACATAATCGAAAGTAATAATATCGGTATAATAGTCGTGATTCAAATACTGCCTATTAATATTTATCAAATATTCATCATCACAAAAAATGATGCAAATATCCCCAACTTTTTTTTGATAGGTTTCTATCACTAATTTAATCCACTTTTTTGTCAAATTTATATTTGGAAGTGGAAACTTTACATTTTCTGTAACAAACTGGATCACAATAAATTAAATTTCATGGATACTTTATTACCTCCATCCAGAAACTGGATTTCATCGGCCAAATGATTCATTAAAAAAACACCACGGCCATGAGTTTTTTCAATATTTTCAGGTTTAGTAGGATCAGGTATGGTATTCAAATCAAAACCTTGTCCTTCATCCATAATTACAAACTCTATAAACTCTTCATTTACAATATATTGAATACTTACCAACTTTAAATTATCCAATTTATTACCATGAACAATAGCATTATTAACACCTTCGACCACAGCCAAAAGTATTTTACCATAAACATCATCATGAAGCTGATATTTTATTGAAATATCGTCTATTAATCGCTCAACCAGACTGATATTCGCCACTTCAGATTGAATAATTAAAGTTTCCAAAGTATTATGCATTATCAGAAATTTAATTAATAAAATTGTCCTAATAAAAGAAATTGTAATCTATAAAACAATGGTTTATACTCAATTTCCTACAAAATAGTTACATGCCACCATACTATTTTAACCAATCGGTCGGATTTTGTTTAGCCTCCTCCTCCCATAATTCGAAATGCAAAACCCCATTATTTTTCCCTTCTCCCTGATAAATTTCGCCAATTTTTTGACCGATAACAACTTTTTGATCTTGCCTCACAGAAACATTAACCAAATTGGAATAAACCGTCAAAACAGAGCCATGCCGAATAATTACCGTAGCATTATAGCCAGGAATGGCAATCACTCGGCTAACTACACCTTCAAAAACGGATTTAACCTCATTGGAAGCTCCCATTTGAATATCGATGCCATTGTTTTTTACCTTCAAATTTTTGATAACAGGATGCTCATGTTCGCCGAATTGACTGATTAACAAACCTTTATCAATAGGCCATGGAAGCCTACCCTTATTATCTTTAATGACTGAAGAAACAATTTTACCTTTGGTTACCTTTGCACTTTCTCTAATAAGAGCAAGTATCTTATTTTCAAGCTCTTTAGCCTTTTTATCGGCCTCTTTGGCCTCCTTGCGCAATTGAGCCTCCTGCGATTTCAAAAGTTTGACTTTTTGTTGACGATCCGTTAATTCTTGTGCCAACTGAGCTTCCTCTTTTTGAACCATTTTAAGACTATTGACAACCATTTTTCGACGCTCTTCTACCTTATCCTTCAACTCAGCATATTGCTGCGATTTTTTAGACAATAGAGAACCTTGTTTTTTACGATACTCATTATACTGCTGCAAAAAAAGAAAACGCCGATAACTCTCGTTAAAACTACCTGCCCCAATTATATAAGAAATATCATTTTTATACAACTTATTGACTGACAAATGATAAATAATACTACCGTACTCATTTTTAATCATTTGAATCTCATTTTTCAAAGAATCCAACTGATGGGAAAGCTTTGCTAAATTTCTTTCAGACATAGCCACCTCTTTTGTATAAAGTGCAATCAATGATTGCCTGTCGGAAATTTTACCATCTAATAAACTGATTTGAAGCAGCTCATTATTTTGTTTACCCTGATACTCAATAATCAAACGATTAGTATTGGCTATATTTTTCAGCAATTCATCCTTTTGCCGGTTCAAATCCTGCAGACCTTGACCATTAGTCAAAAAAACAAAAAATAGCAATAATAAAACAGTAACAAAACGCATACAATTTACTTTACAATAACTTGTTTGTAGTTACCAGGTTTATGGAAAGACAATCTATTATTTGAATCAATATCAATAGAATTGAAGGAAATTGTCACTTCAAATTTTTGATTTCCTCTACTTCCAGTAATTTCCATTTTTGAAGGAAACCATACTTCTCCTACCTTAATCAACTCACTATAATGAATAATCATATTTGTTTGATTTCCAGTATCCTGAATAACAGTTTTATTTATTTTATAAACACCAGGCAAAATTTCAAAACTTTGAATAAGATTGTTCATTCTACCCCCCTTATTACTCCGGTTAAGTTTGACGCTCGTAAACAAATACCCATCTTCGGAAGTATAATGTTTGAAACGTTTCAACGCCACCTGTTGGGATAAATTTTCATTAACAACAAAAAATTCATTGGTAAAGATGGACTGCAGAATATTGAAATTAATATCTAAATAGGTGTTTTTTTCAACTAAATCGTAAGTTCCGATATGAATACTCTTTTTAGTACGATCAATTAAAAAAACACTGTCTTTTTCGAGTTTAGCACGGAAAAGTTCTATGCCCAACAAAGGAGTGACAGTCATAATAAGATGGCTATCGCGCTGAAGAAACAAACTTCCGCTAAAAGCCTTGCGCGTACCATTAATACTCACTTCTGCATTGAACTTTTTAATATATAAACTATTATAAACTAAATAATTAGATTCTACAGACTTTATAAGCCTGGAATCACTGATATTTTTTACTTCATCGCGATCGCGATAAACATCCTTAGAGGAACGACAGGATGAAATAAAAAGAGAAAAAACCAATACTATAAGAAAAACATTACTTACTTTCATCGGCAAAATATTGCTTAAATTCAATTTTCTTTAATAAACCTTTAGCTTCAGGGTCAATCTCAAGCGCTTTTTTCCATTGAACTACAGCGCCTTCAATATCATTGTTAAAAAATAGAATATCACCATAATGTTCAACGATTACAGCACTCTTAGATCCATCGTAATCAATAGCCCGTTCGATGATAAATTTTGCTTCCAAATAGCGACCCCTTTTAAATAAAACCCAGGCGTGTGTATCAAGATAAGTAGCATTTGAGGGCTCCAGCTCAATACATTTTTGGCTCATTTTTTCAGCTTTATCAAGATTAATATTTTCTTGAGAGAGATAATAAGCATAATTATTAAGAACAACAATACTATTACCATCCAACTGCAAAGCCTTATCATACGAATCAAAAGCTTCCTTAGGCTGGTCAGTAGCATAGTAATTATCTCCCAATGAAGTGAGAATCTGCACCAAAATTTGAACATTATTCGGATCGGCTAATTTTTCAGCCTGTAAAAGAACATCTATAGCAGCTTGTTCCTTTTTAACTTGTTGTAAACCTGCTGCATACAATAATTTAAAAAAGGCATTTTCGGGAAAATATTGAACAGCCTTTTCTCCATATAACACTAATTCATTAAAATCCTGTTGCTCAACAATAAGCAACAAGGCATCGTGCCATAATTCTTCATTAAAAGTTTGAGATTCAATAGCTTTTTTGAAATAAAATAACGATTGCATTTTATCATCCACACTGGCATAATATCGGGCTAAAAAGGCATCACACTCGCCATCGGCTTGGTGAAAATTTTTCAATATATCAATAAAATGTCCTATCAAAACTTTATTATTGGTAGAAAAATCACGATCCATTAATAGCGGTATAAGTTTATTAACTTTAATATCAGAAGGAACAATATTAGATTCTAATGCGGTGGAATAATAGGACTTAAAAAGTGCAGTATCCCCTTTTATCAAAGCCACATTACCAAGATTGAAATGATAAACACTCTTAGGTTCATCCTTTTTTACAGCAATTTGATAATAATGAGAAGCTTTATCATAATCTTTTAATTGAAGAAAATGATCACCCATGAAAGCATAACCTTTACTATCCTGTGGATATTTATCAATAAATTTTTGCAACTCATTAGCCCCTTGCCGGTTTTTCCCCAACTGAAGATATAATTGTTGCTTCTCCACAGCCAAAATATCAATCAACCCAACTTTTTCCTGCAATTTATCGAGAGTAAGAATAGCTTTTTCAAATAGTCCATTTTCCTTATAAAGCATGGATAAAACGTAAAGATATTGCTCATTATCTGGACTTTGAGCAACAATATCTTCATAAATACCTACAGCTTTTAACCCTTTTTTGTTTTGCTGATAAATGTCACCCAACATTTGTTTGTACCAAATATTGGAATTATTGTATTTCACAGCATTTTCTAAAAGAACCTCAGCTTTGACATAATCCTGTTGCATAATAAAAAGTTTGGCAACTTCATATAATGCAATAGAGCTGGAAGGATCAATTTTAAGACATTCTGTAAAAAACATTCCTGCTTTGTCAAAATTTCCGGATAGTCGTTCTTTAAGCGCTTCATAAAAATAATAATCGAATTTACGTTGATCATTATCGTTTAAAACAGGCTTTTCAGCCGTTACCACAGATGGTTGGGTTACAATTTTAGAGGAATGGCAACTGCTAAAAAAAACCGCTAAAGGAAAAATATAAATAAAGAGTTTCATAATCAATATTTTAATGTTTACCAGTATGCCCAAATCCCCCTTCACCTCTCACAGTTTCGGAAAGGGAATCCATGGCAACCAAATTAACTTTAGAGTATTGGGCAATAACCATTTGACAAATCCTCTCACCATTTTTAACAACAAATTCTTCGCCAGAAAGATTTATGAGAATCACTTTAATCTCACCCCTATAATCAGCATCAATAGTCCCTGGACTATTGAGAACAGTGATTCCGTGCTTATAAGCCAAACCACTGCGGGGTCGGATTTGAGCTTCATAACCTTCGGGTAGTTCAATAAAAAGACCTGTTGGAATAATGACCCTTTGCAGAGGCTTAATAATCACATCTTGGTCAAGATTGGCTCGTAAATCAAGTCCAGCCGAATGAGCTGTAGCATATTCAGGCAAATCATGACAACTATTATTTACAATATATACTTTAACGTCGCACATTTTTTATCAAATTTTTAAATTCACTTTTCTCAAAAAAGAATATCATTGCCAAAATGAGCAATAAAGACAAACAAGAAAACAAAAACCAAAAAGAAGGTAAACAGTTACTAACCAAACTATTAAGATACACCAAGGTTGATATGAAAAATATATAACCTAAAATGCGTAAAGCAGGATAGTGAATTGGATAATAGTAATTTCCAAGAAAATAAGATAAGGTCATCATCACAAAATAACCTACAAATGTGGAAATAGCAGCACCCATATAGCCAATTATTGGAACAAGCCAGATATTTAATAGGGTATTAACGGTAAGCCCAGCAAAACTCATGATGATACCATAATACGTCTTATCAGTAACTTTATACCATATTGAAAATGAATAATATATACCGAAAAAAAGTTGCCCTAAAAGTATAAATGGAATAATTTTATTTCCTTCGTAATATTCAGGCGTTAATAGTTTATTGACCAAGGGAAGGAAAAGAAGCACAAAGGCATAAATGAGCATGCCAAATATCGTGAAATATTTAAGAGCCTTTGAATAAACTTCGGAGTTACTATTTTGTTTTGATTCCTTAAAAAAGAAGGGTTCAAAAGCCATTCGAAAGGATTGGGTAAAAATAGCCATCAACACCCCAATTTTATAATTGGCTCCATAAATTGCAAGACTTTTATAAGCTTCCTGGTCGCGAACAAGCTTGACCAAAATTATTTTCTCAATATTTTGGTTCAACATGCCAAAAAGTCCCATGCCAACCAATGGCAAACTATATAAGAAAACTTGTTTAAACAGTAAAAGACTAAAATCATATTGCTTTTTAAAGTATCTAGGCAAAAAATATAGTGTAATAACAAAGGAACCTAACAAATTGGCCAATAAAATATTAAAGACACTATACTCAGCATTAAAATGAAACCAACCTAAAGATTGACCTTTCAAAACAATTAAGAAAAAAACGTTGAAAATTACAGTAACAGCAACTTGTATCAGTCGCAAAACAGCATATTTAAGCGATTTATTTTCGAAACGCAATTGGGCAAAAGGAATAGAATTAAGGGAGTCAACCAAAACAATCAAACCAGTGACCAACAAAATATTGCCTTCTATACCGCTAATTTCGAACCAATTGCATAAGGGATCTCTAAAAACATGTAATATGAAAGTAAGCAACAACCCGCAAACTAAAACACCTGCCGAAAGACTATCGAAGAGCTTATTACGATTATTATCAGAGACATATCTAAAATAACCAGTTTCAAAACCAAGTGTTCCAACCACCAATAGTACAGCAATTATACTATAAATGTTAACGACCACACCAAAATCAGTTTGGGCGATGGTGCGCAGATAAAAAGGGGTCAACAACCAATTGAGCAATCGCCCTAAAATGGTGCTAAATCCATAAACTATTGTATCGCCAGCAAGGCTTTTAAGCTTTCCCACTATGAATCGAATGAAAACAATTCGTTACTTTTCGTAAAATTTACTTTATTAAAATGCTTATAAGCCAACTCGGTGGCCATACGACCACGCGGGGTCCTTTTTATAAAGCCCTCCTTAATAAGATAAGGTTCATACACTTCTTCAACCGTACCGGCATCTTCACCAATAGCCGTTGAAACAGTGGAAAGCCCAACGGGTCCACCATTAAATTTATCAATAAGGGTGAGTAGAATACGGTGATCGACTTCATCCAGCCCATATTTATCAATATTTAGCGCTTCAAGACTAAAAATTGTTATTTCATGATCGATAAAACCTTTACCCTTAACTTGGGCAAAATCGCGAACGCGGCGAAGCAAGGCGTTGGCAATACGCGGAGTTCCCCTGCTCCTCCGGGAAATTTCGAGAGCTGAAGTTTCATCTATGGCTACATTCAAAATTTGGGCTGAACGCTTTATGATGCCAGCCAAAGTGGCCACATCATAATATTCGAGATGGCAATTAATTCCAAACCTTGCCCTTAATGGACTTGTAAGCAAGCCACTGCGGGTAGTTGCCCCAATTAAGGTAAAAGGGTTAAGATCCAACTGAATACTACGTGCTCCGGGACCCTTATCTATAATAATATCAATCCTATAGTCCTCCATGGCTGAATAGAGATATTCTTCGATAACAGGACTGAGCCGGTGGATTTCATCAATAAAGAGAACATCATTGGTATTAAGGCTTGTCAATATTCCAGCCAAGTCACCTGGTTTATCCAGAACCGGACCACTGGTGATTTTCATATTAACACCCAATTGGTTAGCAATAATAGCTGAGAGAGTAGTTTTCCCCAATCCTGGAGGGCCATGCAGAAGCACATGATCCAAAGAGTCGCTGCGTAGCAAGGCGGCCTTGACAAAAACCTCAAGATTATCAATGATCTTAACCTGCCCACTAAAGTCTTTAAACGAAAGTGGTCTTAGTTTTTTATCTAACTCTAAATCAGTATCATTTGTTTTTCGAATATCAATAATCACGCCACTAAATAAGACTCAACAATTTTAAAACCCTAAAAAACTTAGAAACATCAAATGGCTTAAGAAGATATTCAACCATCCCAGACTCCAAACATCTATGACAATCGCAATCCATAGTATTGGCAGTTAAACCGATGATTGGAGTATATCGGCCCGTACATTCCTCCAAAATCCTAATTTGACGAGTTGTTTCCAAACCACCCATTACTGGCATCATGATGTCCATCAAAACAAGATCATAAACACTTGATTGAAGCTTTAGCATTGCTTTTGAACCATTTTCAGCCAGGTCGATTGTAAAACCATACTTTGAAAGCGTCAAGCAAATCAATTTCTGATTCAATATATTATCTTCGACCAGCAATATTCTAAGCGATATATGATCCATATTACAAAACAAAATTTAGCCAAACTAAAGCTCTAATATAGCAATAATAATAAGTTTTCAAACCTGTCCCCGCTTCGTGATTTCGAGCATACGGTAAATAGGCATGGCTGCCCGGTCAAAGATGTCAATATCCACGTGCACTTCGGGCCATTCATATTTCAAAGTAAGAAAAATTTTCTTTAAAGTATTTAACTTCATAAATTCACAATCATTACAGGCGCAAGTAGAATCGTTGGGTGGTGCAGGTATAAAAGTCTTTTCAGGATATAATTTTTTCATTTGGTGCAGGATACCCGATTCAGTGGCAACAATAAATTTTGATTTATCGGATTTTCCAACGTAGGACAACAAAGCAGCAGTACTACCAACAAAATCGCTCGCTAAAACCACGTTTTTTTTACATTCAGGATGACAAATCAACTCTGCATCCGGAGCATTGTTTTTAATAGCTAAAATCCGCTCTAAAGAGAATTTTTCATGCACATGGCAAGCCCCATCCCATAATAACATATTGCGCCCAGTCAAACTATTCAAATAGTTTCCTAAATTTCGGTCGGGTCCAAAAATTATTTTTTGATCAACAGGGAAACTATCTATGATCATTTTGGCATTGGAGCTGGTGACAACCACATCGCTAAGAGCCTTTACAGCGGCAGTGGTATTAACATAAGTAACCACCACATGATCGGGATGCAAACTAATAAATTGTTTAAATTCCTCAGGATCACAGCTATCAGCTAAAGAACAACCTGCATTAAGATCAGGAATAAGTACTTTTTTAGTAGGGTTAAGCAATTTAGCCGTTTCACCCATAAACTGGACACCACAAAGCAAGATAATATCAGCGTTTGTATTAACTGCTTTTTGAGCCAAAGCTAAACTATCGCCAATAACATCGGCAATATCCTGTATTTCATCGTTTTGATAGTAATGTGCCATAATTAGCACATTCTTCTCACGTTTCAATTTCAAGATTTCATTTTTGAAATCGATGTTTTCATTGAGTGATTCAGTAACGAAACCTGTTTTCAACCAACTATTATTTATACTATTCATTTTTGAAAATTGAAAGAAGATATGTAAATAATAATACCCTGTTAGTTCTGTTTGTATCTTTTTTTACGAATTGATCAAAGATAAGATATACATATTTTGCACTTACTTTATCAATGTTTTTCAACAGTCCTTAATGCTGTTAAAGCACTGATTTATATATTAGTTGTTTTAGTTATACACAATTGTTAATTGCCTGTAAAGGTAATAAAATAGTGATTAACCATGGTTGATTAATTAAGCTTTTGCTGTGGATAATTAGGTGCAAAAAATTAGGCTATCTTTTTACATGGTTAGTTTTCTCTTTGCTGTATAATTGAATTTGAACTCTGCAACCCATTTGGTGGATTAGTTATTGAAAGTTTTGCTTGGGTATAAACAGGTTCTTAGCTGAATTTGTGTATAATTTGTTGATAAAGGGACTTTATATTATAAGTGGTTGATTTTTTGATTTTTGATTTAAATTTATTTGCATTGGCTTTGCGAATATTAAGATTGTCGAATAATTTTAAGTACTTTGCCAATAAAAAGATATGTTGTCGAATACTTGTAAATATGCGGTCAGAGCTGTTATTTATCTAGGGTTTCATTATGAGGCTGGAAAGCGGATCGGTATTAAACAGATATCGGATGATTTGGATATTCCTATGCCCTTTTTGGGAAAAGTACTACAAAGTTTGGCTAAGAAAAAGTTGTTGCTTAGTAGTAAAGGCCCTCATGGAGGATTTGGGTTAGGGAAGGATGGTATGGGGCTTACTTTATATGATATTGTTGAGGCTGTTGATGGTTCGGATATTTTTTGTAACTGTTTGATTGGTAGTCATCGTTGCAAAGAGGGTGAGAAAAGTTGTCCGGTTCACGATCAGTATCATTCCATACGGCATGATTTTGTTACTTTTTTCAAGCGTGAAACTGTAGGTGAAATAGTTTCAAAAATGAATGATCCAAACGATTTTATGAGACTCTAATTGGAAAAGTGATAACATATTTCACGAATTTCCAACCTTTTATTAGGTAGAATGATAGTATAGCAACCAATATACCCAGTATATTGAACAACTCGTCGTAAATACTACCTGTTCTTGAGGTTGTTAAATATTCCTGGATTATTTCGAATGTTATGCTCATCAATAAGGGAATCAAATTGATGAGTATCAATTTTGTTCTTTTGGGCTGTATTAATGAATTATAGTAACACTCTAGCATAAATACCAGGCTTAAAGTAAAATACATGATGAAATGAACCATTTTGTCGGCACCAGGAAATAGCAATACTGTTGGTGTTGATAAGTCATTAAAGTTGGCTAAGCTTAAAAAAGTGATTAAAAGACTTATTATTAAGGTTTTATGTAAATATAGGGAGATTTTTAAGAATAATTTAATCATCTTTTTTTGTGTATAACTTGTTAATAAAGTGTTGATAAAGTATTGATTTATAATGTTTCACGTGAAACAATTCAAGTATGGCGGGCATTTACATTCATATTCCATTTTGTCGATCAAGGTGTTCATATTGTGATTTTTATAAGACCACAAATATTGCTATAAAAAGTGATTTTATTGAGTCGCTAAAAAAGGAAATTTTTTTTCGACGATCCTTTTTAGGAGATTCTGTTATTAAGTCTTTGTATTTTGGTGGAGGGACACCATCCACATTAAGTATTGATGAATTTTACGAAATTTTTGAAACGTTGAAGGGGTATTTTGATTTTTCAAATATTGAGGAAATTACGGTTGAGTTGAACCCCGATGATGTGAATATTGACTATTTGAAAGGGTTGTCGGCTTTGGGTGTTAATCGGATTAGTTATGGTGTGCAAAGTTTTCACAACCGTTATTTGAAAATGGTTTGTCGTCGTCATGATTCTAAGCAAGCATTAGAAGCTATACTGTTGTCCAAATTGGCGGGTATTGATAATATCAGCATTGATTTAATTTATGGATTGCCCGGTCTTTCTCTTGACGAGTGGCATAGGGATGTCAATCTTTTTTTGAGTCTTGATGTTCCCCATTTATCTGCTTATCATTTGATTTTTGAAGAAGGTACTTTGATGACCTCTCAATTGAAGAAAGGTTTATTTGTTGAAGCTACCGAAGATGAGAGTAAAGAACAGTTTTTGTTGCTGAGGAACACCCTTTTAAAAAATGGATTTGAACATTACGAAATTTCCAATTTTGCCTTACCAGAAAAATATTCTAAACACAACAGTTCGTATTGGAGCGGTGAAAAGTATTTAGGTTTGGGACCAAGTGCCCATTCATTCGATGGAAAAAAAAGATATTGGAATTTGGCGGATCTTGATGGTTATATTTTTGAATTGAATCAAGGTGATTGTAAATTTTTTGATTGTGAAGAGTTGACGGAAAAAGATATTTATAATGAGTTGGTGATGCTCGGTTTGAGAACCCAACGTGGCATCTGTCAAACTGATTTAATGGAAAAGGTGTCAGTATATTTTCAAAACTATTTTTTCAAAGTGATTAAAACTAAAATAGATTGTGGCGAAATTATTTTTACCGGAAGTCATTATTGTATTGCAAATGATTTATTCCTTATATCCGATAAGATTATATCCGATCTATTTTTTGTGGATTAAAAAAGAGAGGGTGTCCTAAAAGTAAGGACACCCTCTCTTTTTTAATTTAAGCTTTATGTTTTTTATTTGATTGCATTGGCTATTTTTTCATCCAGCATGGAACCGAAAAGGTCTTTTCCAATCAAATCACCATTTTTACTAATTAGAAAGTTTGCAGGTATTTTATTGATATTGTATAACCTTGCCCAGTAAGATGATGTGTATTGCAAATCGCTTACATTGATCCAAGGAAGATTATCTTGTTTTATGGCGCTTTCCCAAAGAACTTTGCTTTTGTCGAGGGAAACTTGGAAAACCTCAAATCCCTTGCTGTGGTATTTGTTGTAAACTTTGAGTAAGTTTTTATTCTCTTTTCTGGATGCCTCGTCCCATGCTGCCCAAAAAGACAACAAAACAACTTTGCCGCGCAAGTCGGAAAGTTTCACTTTGTTTCCATATATGTCGTTTTCCTCAATTTCAGGAGTTCCTACTGTTTCGGCATTGTTGAGCAATATGTTGCTAACTTTTTGTTGCTTCATGGTGGCCTTGGCGTTCAAAACGTACTGATAAAGATGTTTTACCCTTTCTGATTCGGGATATAGCATGTTTAAACTTGTGGCAATAGTGGCAAATGAGATGTGGTCTTTTTGATCCATCACATCAAAAAGAGGAAGATTAAGGATGTTTTGGAAAAGGGCATAGTAACTTACAAAAGATCTAGGGTTTTCAAAAATGTAAGTGTAAATGAAATTTTTGTACTCCTCAATTTCATTTTTTATCTCATTTTGTAGCTGTTCTCTTTGGTAGTTATCCTCTTTAGGCAATTTTTCAAGAGTTGCCAGTTTGGTTTGAATGTTTTTTTGAAGTTTGGCGGCTTTGCTGGTTACTTTGTAAAGTTCTTGAGAACCTTTTGATTGTGAAATTTGAACCGATGCATCGAATGATTTCAAATCGGCCTTCACCAAAATTTTTTCTGTTGAATCAATCAATAAAACTAGGGTTTTGTTTGGTTTGATGGTTAATTGGAAAAAAGTGGGTTCGGATAGTTTATTGGATTCGAATTCAAATGAACCATCTTTTTTTAGTTTCATGGAATCGATGTTATCGGTGCCATTTAAATTCAAGCGCTGAAAAATTATGGTTTCGCCAGCTGCATTATCAAATTTGCCCGATACGGAGTATTTATTGTCTTTACAGGATGAAAATCCGATTAAAATTGTAAAAAGTAATAATAAATTTCTCATTATAAGATGGTTTTTAGTTTTTAAGTATAACGACTGCTTGATTTTTCAATTTCAAATATAACAAGTTATTTTTTACAAATTGGGTAATTGCTCTTTTAGGTCATTGATATAAGGTGTTCGAAACAGGATTTTTTCATTGGTATCAATTAAAATAAATATTGGTAAAGGTAAATTGTTGAAATAATTATTTGGTTTTGTTATGGTTCCTTGCACCCAATTGACTTTAGAGGATAATGGCAGGCTATCGGTATAAGCTTCGTAAATATCAAATCCTTTTTGTCTTAGTGTAGTCAGTAAAGGAATATATGAATTTTGATGGTTAAAACCTGTTTGATACGAATGGATGAATACCGCTTTTTTATGATTGGTTAGTTGGCTTAAATTGATGAAAGTAGAATCGGGTAGTTGTAATTCAATTTCCACTATTTTTTTGTCCGCTTCAAGATTATTGAGTTTCGCAATTGTTGGTTGCACTGCTTTTAGTTGCTCTTTTAAAGCAATGGACGATTCGTTATTGGGATATTTTTGGAGTAGATCCTCTGCAATGCTATTGAAACGATTATAATCACCAAAAATATTGTACAATGAAATATTGTTGCTTTTGTATTTCATTAAAAAGATGTTGGCAAAGTTGGCTTGGTTTTTATTGATTAGGCTGTCGCTTAATTTTTTATAGGCTTCCCTAACGGTTTCAATCTGTTTCAGCAAACTATCTCTTTGTGGTGATGGTAATTGTTGGGTGCTTTCTATTTGCCATTGGTTGAATAAAGTATGGATATCCCTTTCGTAATATTTCATTAAATCATTGGCTTCTTTAATAATAGTTGTAGATGGACTTCCAGAAATGGTAGCATTTTGAAAATCATTGATTAGGGCATTTACTTTTATCAATGTGTCTTGGTCATAAATGAAATCGAATGTATGGGCGGAATCTGCCACTAGCTTGTAACAGCCGTAAGGTTTGTTTTTTAAATTGAAATAATAAACCCCATCGTTGCGCAGAGTAGCTGTATCGGTTATTTCGAAGTTGTTTTTTAAATAACTCAAGAATAAAGTATCTTTAAAAGTTCCGTTTAAATCGACCAAAACACCTTTTGGTTCTGGCTTGTGGCAACTAATAAGGGCAGCCAGTAAAACAGTCAAGCTTATTTTTGATTTCATTCTATTGCGGTTTAATAGTTTTTTTGATGGTTCGGACGATTCTCCAAAATTATTGACTTTAATTTTAATAATGCAATAATAATTCAAAGCTTATTCCATGATCGAGAGGTTGCAATCCTTTCTTTTTTTCATTAACTTGATTTTCTGATACTGGTTTCAGTTATGCTCAGATTATTGGTGGTTTTGGTTCTTTTTTTTATTCAAGGAAAAGAGAGACAAAGTGAAAGGGAGAGTATGTTGCGCGATCAGATAGAAGGCAGGGGAATTACCCATCGCGAAACCATCCGGGCAATGCGTGTGGTGGAGAGGCATCGTTTAGTACCTAAAGATCAGGTTATTAATGCCTATAAAGATGGTCCTCTACCAATTGGTTACGGACAAACCATTTCCCAACCTTACATTGTGGCTTATATGACGCAGGCCATCAAGCCGGAAAAAGGTTATAAAATTCTGGAAATTGGTACCGGTTCCGGTTATCAGGCAGCAGTTTTGGCCGAAATTGTAGATCAGGTCTATTCTGTTGAAATTATTAAGCCCTTGGGGGAACGTGCGAAAAGGGATCTGGAATTGCTCGGATATAAAAATATACACATTAAAATTGGTGATGGTTATTATGGTTGGGAAGAGTTTGCCCCATACGACGCCATCGTAGTGACCGCTGCTGCAGAATTTGTACCCCCTCCCCTACTGGCGCAGTTGAAAGATGGTGGCAAAATGATCATTCCTGTGGGATCTTCCTTTATCACACAACAGTTGGTTTTGGTTGAGAAGGGTGGTGATCGCATTAGTAGTCGTAATTTGTTGCCAGTCAGGTTTGTACCTTTCACAAGATCAGCCAATGATCCTTAATCAGTTCACACCATTGCGCCCTCAAAAGGAGTGGTGGGCTATGTTGCTTCATTCGTTTTCCATTATTGGTTTCCAGGTTGTTCTGATGCGGATTTTGGAGTTGACGCAATGGCATCATTTTGCCAGCATGATTATTGGTATGGCACTGCTGGGTTTTGGTGTGAGTGGTACTTTTTTATCCATTTTTAAAGCATATGTTGTCAAGCAAGCGGCTTGGTTTATTCCCTTTTCGATGATGTTGAGTTCAATTTCCATGCTTTTGGCTTTTAGATTGTCTCAATCTGCATCTTTTCAGTTCGATTCACTTTTGGTGTTTTATTCATTCAAGGAGTTTGTTCGTTTTTTTTCTTTTATACTTTTACTTGTTATTCCATTTTTGTTTGCAGCAACTGCTGTTGGTGGCCTGTTTGTTGTTCAACAGCAACGTGTTTCAGCTCTCTATTTCGCCAATCTTTTTGGATCGGGTTTAGGTGGTATTTTGGCTTTGTTTTTACTTAATTTTTTCGTTGCTGAACAGGCTTTACTACTGACCACCATTTTTTCGTTGCCAGCTACACTTCTTCTTCTTTCGACCTCCGGGAGAATAAGTTTTGTGCCAGTCTTTTTGTTTTATTTGTTCTTGTTTTTTCACTGGCTTTTCTTTCCGCCCTCCCCTGCTATATCTTCTTATAAAACGCTATCAAAAGTATTGCTCTTGCCCGATTCCCATGTGGAATATAAGCATTCGGGCATTACTTCAACTGTTCATATTGTGTCTTCAGCCTATTTGAGGAATGCACCTGGTTTGAGTTTGTACTTTCAGGATTCGGTGCCGGTACAACCCCTTTTATTGGTCAATGGAAATTTCTCAGGTTTTATTCCGGGTCAAGAGCAACTAGGCTTCGATATTTTTGATTACACTACCCAATATTTGCCATATGTGGTTAATTCCTATGAAAAGGTAATGGTCGTTTCGGGAGGTTCGGGTTCAGCCGTTCATCAGGCGCTTTCCAAAGGAGTCTCCTCAGTCACCGTTTTAGAGACCGACCGAGAAGTTGTTGAGGCACTTGGTCGTTGGAGTCCTTATGAATATCCTTCCATTTACAACGATTCAAGGGTGTTTTGGGTAAATTCCTTACCACGTTCCTTTTTACCTTTGTATCACGATTCTTTCGATTTGATTGTGTTGCCTGGTATTGGTTCTTTTGGTGGGAACTCTGGCTTGGATGCCTTATCAGAAAATTACAATATGACCCGGCAATCCTTGGCTCTTTTTTGGGATAAATTGAAAGCGGATGGTTCTCTTACTGTCACAATTTATCTTGATTATCCTCCACGCGCCGTGTTGAGAGCTTTTAATTCCTTTGTTCAAATGCTTGTTGATCGTGGGGTACTTGAGGTTGAGCAGCATTTGTTAGCTATCCGCAGCTGGAATGATGTGACTTTTGTTGTGTCAAAGACTCCCCTTTCGGAGCATACCTTGGTTAAAAGCAAAGAGTTTTGTGATAATATGGGGTTTCAGTCGCTCCTGCCTGGTGGCCTTTTGACCTATTCCAACCATGTTGATGATCCAGCCGATTCCCTTTTATTTTCTATGACTCGTGCCGTAATGGATCTCAATAAAACGGTTACGGACGACTATCTTTTTGATATTTCAGTAGTTGATGACAATCGCCCCTTTTTTTCGAAGTTTATTAAATTGGGCAAGTTACCCCTTTTGTTGAAGATGTATCCATGGCACGAAGTTCCCTATCTTGAGTTGGGTTATGTGCTTTTGTGGAGCAGTGTTTTTTTGATGTTGGTTTTTTCTTTGGTTTTTTTCCTGTTGCCGGTTTTTTGGTTGAAAAGCTGTTCGGGGAAAGCTGGTGTTTTTTTCTATTTCGGTTCGGTGGGAATTGGTTTTATGTTTGTTGAAATAATTATGATACAATATTTTAATCATTTTTTCAATCAACCGTTATTATCGGTTACTTTGGTGTTAAGTGTGTTGTTGATGGGTTCAGGTATGGGAAGTTGGTTTTCGGGTCGCATCTCATCTTTTGGATCGCATCACCGCTCTTTGTTATTAATTCTTATTGGACTCATTCTTTGTTATGCTTTTTTTCTTCCGGGAGTTTTATTTTATTTTTTAAGCTATCCATTTGTTTTTAAGGTTTTTATATGTTTTGTGTTGGTTGGGTTCCTTTCTTTTTTAATGGGTATGCCTTTCCCGCTTGCCCTTGGTAGTTATAGAATTAGTAATTTGGTGGCTTGGGCATGGGGAGTTAATGGTTTTTTTTCGGTGATTGCCACCCCTTTGGCTTTAATCATGGCCATCGAATATGGTTTCCGTATGGTTTTGATTGTGGCTGGTTTGTTCTATTTACTGGCATATTTTACTGTCAGGTTATTTTATAAGTAAAAAAAAAGTATTCTATGCATAAAAATCAACCTCTGAAGTTCTATACCCCTTTGGAAGAAAGAATAAATGTCATTTCGCATGCCATTGGTTTTTTTCTTAGTTTGGGTGCTTTTGTTTTATTAATTGATAAGTCGCTGGATTCCCTTTGGCGGTTGATTAGTTTTTCTGTTTTTGGTATCAGTTTGATGGTGTTGTATGCAGCCTCCTCACTTTATCATGCTTCAAAGGATGAGGAGATCAGGAAAAAACGTCGGGTTTGGGATCATTCGGCCATTTATGTTTTAATTGCCGGCACCTATACACCCTTTACGTTGGTGACCATGCATGGTAAAACAGGTTGGATCCTTTTTGGTGTCAATTGGAGTATGGCGTTGGGAGGAATTATATTGAAACTGTTTTTTACTGGTCGGTTTGGTATTTTGTCAACCATTTTATATTTGGTGATGGGGTGGTGTATTATTTTTGCTATTAAACCCCTAATGGCCTCTTTAGCGGCTGACGGTCTTTTTTGGCTTGCAGCAGGCGGGGTTGCTTATACCTT